>Ga0247790_10000047_pt1 | contig 69568 bp, 39 predicted proteins | sample UWRJS171409R4_FD_179913 | JGI IMG/M metagenome (GOLD analysis project Ga0247790, IMG submission 179913) | Soil microbial communities from Arlington Agricultural Research Station in Wisconsin, United States - UWRJ-S171-409R-4 | ecosystem: Environmental > Terrestrial > Soil > Agricultural land...
AGCGTGCGAGGCTTCAGCCGCGGCGGCACCGTGTGCGGCTTCTGCCGCGGCGGCACCGTGCGCGACTTCTGCCGCGAGCCAAGCGTGCGCGTCTTGGCCCGCGGTGGCGAGGTCCGCGGCTGCAGCTTCGCCGCCGCGGCATCAGACGGCGGCGAAGGCGGCTGCTGCTGTGGCAGCGACGGCGGGCGCACGGTCTGCCCGCCGAGCGCCGTCTGCGCGCGCGCGACGGCGGGCGCGGGCGCGGGCGTGAGCGCTGGCACCAGGAGCGTCGGCGCGCGCGCGGGATCGACGATCGGCGCCATCGCGCCGGAGCCGCGGCCGATCTGCTCGGCCGGCATCAGCGCGTCGCACGACACGAGCGCGTAGAGGACCGCCCGCGCGACGCGCGGATCGAGATCGCGCTGGTTCGCCTCGAGCTCCAGGAGGCTCGTGCCGCGGCGGAGCGCCTCGATGACCGGCCGCTCGACGAGCGTGAAGCCGTAGCGCGGCAGCTCCTCGAGCGCGCCCGGCTTGAGCGTGAAGCGCCTGCCGAGCTGGCGCAGCTCGAGCCCGAGGCGCAGCTCGGACAGGTACGCCCGCGCGCCGGTGTAGACGACGAGGCGGACGTCGACGCCCGCACCGATCTGCGCCACCTGCGCCGCGGCGCGCGGCACGCGCTCCTCGAGCGTGAACGCGCCGCGCTCGACCGAGAACGTGCGCGCCGCGCGCTGCGCGATCAGCTTGCGCCGCAGCGCGCACGCCTGCTCGGGCGAGAGCCGCGCGACCGCCGCGACCACGCTCACCTCGTCCTCGGCCTCGGCCTCGTGCGGCGCCTCGGCGAGCCGGCGCTTCACCTCGTCGACCTGCGCCGGCGTGATCAGGCCGCCCGTCAGCGCGACGCGCGCGATCGAGTCGGCCGCCACCGGCGAGCTCGCCCCGATCACGACGCCGCGATCGAGCTCGATCCGGAACACTCTCTCATCCGCACGGACGGTGAGCAGCGCCGTCCTCCGGGCGACGCCGAGCGCACCGAGCGTCGTTCCCCAGGGCCGATCCGAGACCGCGCCCTGGGCGAGCAGCATCGCAGACCCTGCTTCGGCATGCATGCCTGCGAGTCTGACGGGTTGGCAGTCGCGGACGCAATTGCTCAGTGAGGGGCGCACCCGCTGAGGTCGCGACTTTTTTTCGGCGGTGATGTGGTTTCTCGGGCGCACGCGCTGCCCCCAAGCAGACGAGCTTTTCTCACACCTCGGATGTGGACCCGTATGGCGGCATATGTGCTGCACGGTCTGTTTTCATGAAGACCCTGAGCCTGTTCTTCGCCTCCATGACTATCGCGGCACTGGGCTGCTCGTCGCGCGGCGTCTCCTCGAGCGCCAGCACGCCGGTGAGTCCGTCCGCTCCCTCTCCGCTGAGCGTCGAGCGCCCCGAGCACGCTCCGCCGATGACCGGCGGCGCGGCGCCCGGCGGCGGCGCGATCGATCCGGGCGCGACCGACCCGGCGCCGGTCCGCGAGGCGGTGGCCGTCCTCGTCCCGACGCAGGGCAGCCACGTCAGCGGCGTGGTCCGGTTCCGCGACGACGGCGACTCGGTCGCGGTGGTCGCCTCGATCGACAACCTGCCGGCCCGCGTGCACGCGTACCACGTCCACGTCTACGGCGACTGCTCGTCGCCCGACGCGTCGAGCGCGGGCCCGCACTTCAACTTCTCGGGCAGCTCGTTCGCCGAGGCCACGTTCATCACCGGCAACCTAGGCGAGCTGCGCCCCGGCGCCCACGCGACGACGCTGCACCGGGTGCACATCCCCGCGACGCTCGACGGCCCGTTCTCGATCATCGGGCGCGCCGTGGTCGTGCACGAGAAGGGCAACGATCACGCGTCCCCGCCCGACGGCGCGGCCGGCAAGCGCCTCGCCTGCGGCGTGATCGGCGTCGCCCGGCCGTTCGCGGGCGCCCCGGCCACCGCGCACCACGCGCATCACGCGCATCATTAGAGACCCGGCCGCTCACGCGCGCGGCAGCGCGTCGAGCTCCTGCCACCGCGCGTACAGCCGCTCGACCTCGGCGCGCGCCGCGTCGAGCGCGGCGACCATCCCGTTCACCTCGGCGCCGCGATCCTTGAACACGGCCGGATCCGAGAGCTCTGCCTCGAGCTCGGCCACGCGCGCCTCGGCGGCGGTGATCGCGTCCTCGATCCCCTCGAGCTCGCGCGCCTCTTTGAATGACAGCTTGCGCGGCGCCGTGGCCTTCGCCGGGCGGCCATCGCGGCCATCGCGCTCCGCCTTCGGCCGCGCCTCCGCCCCGGCCCCCGCCTGCGCGGGCCGCTTCGGCCGCCGCTCGGCATAGAACGAGTAGCTGCCCTCGTACAGCGTGACCACGCCGTCGCCCTCGAACGCGAGGATCGCGGTGGCCACTCGATCGAGGAACCACCGATCATGCGAGACGATCAGCGCGCAGCCCGGGAAGTGCACGAGGCCGTCCTCGAGCGCGCCGAGCGTCGGCAGATCGAGATCGTTCGTCGGCTCGTCGAGCACGAGCAGGTTGCCGCCGCGCCGGAGCAGCCGCGCGAGCTGGACGCGGTTGCGCTCGCCGCCGGACAGCTGGCCGACCTTGGTGTCGGCGACCGAGTCGGGGAACGCGAGCATGCGCAGAAAGCCCCGCACGTGGACGCGGCCGTCGGGCAGCTCCACGAAGTCGTAGCCGTCGCCGACCTCCTCGAGGACCGTGAGATCGTCGCGCAGCTCGGTCCGGCCCTGCTCGAGGTACGCGGGCCGCGTGTTCGCGCCGATGATGACCTCGCCGGTGTCGGGCGGCACGAGGCCCAGGATCATGCGGATGAGCGTCGTCTTGCCGGCGCCGTTCTCGCCGACGATGCCGATCCGGTCGCCCGGCTTCATCACGAGCGACAGCTCGTGAACCAGCCGCTTGCCGCCGAGCGACTTGCCGACGCGGCGGAGCTCCACGATCGAGCTGCCGAGCCGCGGCCCGCTCGGCAGCCGGAGCGCGAGCTTCTGCGGCAGCTGCTCGTCGAGCAAGGGCGCCGCGGCGACGGCCGCCTCGAACCGCTCGATGCGCGCCTTGGCCTTGGTGCGCCGCGCCTCGGGCTTCCTGCGGATCCAGTCGATCTCGCGCCGGATGAACGAGACGCGCTGGTACTCGGCCTCGACCTCGGTGGCGAGCCGCTCGGCCTGGATCGCGAGGAAGTCGCCGTAGTCGCCCTCGTACGAATAGACCTTGCCGCGATCGACCTCGAGGATGCGCGTCGCGACCTGATCGAGGAAGTAGCGATCGTGCGTGACCACGATCAGCGCGCCCGGCCACGCGCCGAGCCGGCCCTCCAGCCACTCGACGGTCGTCGCGTCGAGGTGGTTCGTCGGCTCGTCGAGCGCGAGCACGTCGGCGCGGCCCAGCAGCGCGCGGGCGAGCGCGACGCGGCGGCGCTCGCCGAGCGACAGCCGGCCGACCCGCGCGTCCATCGGCGGCAGCTGCAGCGCCGCCGCGATCGTCGCCGTCTCGTGCGCCGGCACCTCCTCGCCCGCCGGGCCGCGCGCGCGGGCGAGCGCCGCCGCCACCGTCGCCTCGAGATCGATCACCGGCTCCTGCGCCACGTACTCGAGGACGAGGTCGCGCCGCCACGTCACGACGCCCGCGTCGGGGACGAGCGCCGGATCGTCATCGGCGGCGCCGCGCGAGGCCATCGCCGCGTGGACCACCATCGCGAGCAGCGTCGACTTGCCCGCGCCGTTGGCGCCGATCATGCCGATGCGATCGCGCTCGTGGACCGCGAACGACGCCCCGTTCAGCACCCGGCGCGAGCCGAAGCGCTTCTCGAGCCCCTGCACCGTCAGGATCGCGGTCACAAGAGGCGCGCGAGCTCGGTCTGCACGAGCAGGAACGTCAGGCGGAGCAGGTTCAGCCGCGCCTCGGGCGAGCGGACCTTGCCCGCGAGCTCGCCGAGCCGCGTGCGCCCATCGATCAGGCTGTAGACGCGGAGCAGCGCCTCGCCGAGCCCGAACGCCAGGAGGTCGGCGTCCTGCGTCGGCTCGCCGACGATGAACTGGTCGTGGTTCAGCGCGAGCCACTCCTCGAGCATCGGCTCGGCGAGCTGCTGCGCGCCTGCGCCCATCACGCGGTACGGATCGAGGTGGAGCGGGCGCGCCTTCCAGGGGTTCGGGTAGCGCGGCGCCCAGGTGTAGCGCCCCTTCTGCCACGAGAACGCCTCGGTCAGCCGCGCGACGATGTGGTTCGCGAACATGTTGTGCGCCTCGAGCGGCTCGAGGATGTCGAGCCCCACGAGCGTGTCGGCGAGCCGGCCGCTGAAGTGGCTCATGACGCCGAGCGCGCGCTGCAGCGCCTGCGGCGACAGGACGCCGTGCTGGACCAGGTACGTGCCGAACTTCTCGGTCTCGACGTTCGAGTTGACGTACTGGAGGTGCCCGTCGGTGAAGTAGACCTCCTTGAGGACGCCGGCGCGGCCCTCGAGCGAGAGCATGCCGGTGCCGCGCGCCTTCGCGATCCGGTACACGAGCGCGAGCGGGGTCGTCTCGCGCAGATCGCCGACCTCGCGCGGGCCCGAGGGGATATCGATCGGATCGGGGACGATGTCCTCGTCGCGCGTGATCGTGATGCCGCTCGAGTCGGGGCCCTGCATCCCCGTCGGCACCGCCGCCGGAGCCGAGTCGCCGGAGATGTACAGCTCGCGCGCCCGCGCCGCGTCGGCCTCGGCCTTCTCGTGGTGCATCCGCGTCATCGGGCCGGACAGCGCGCGCTCGTCGGACGCCGCGGCCACGACGCCGCCGCTCTCGAGCTCGGCCGTCGGCGCGTTGACGACGGAGCCGACCAGGTTCGCCAGATCGCGGGCCCCCACGCGCGAGGTGCGCCGGAGCCAGTCGTCGATCGCGTCGCGGAACTGGGCCGCGCTCTGCCACCGATCCTCGGGGCGGCGCTGCAGCGCGCGCACGGTGAGCACGCGCAGCTCGACCGGGAACTCCGACGCGTACTTGTGCAGCCGATCGAGGCGCGCGTCGCGCACCATGAGCAAGATGTCGAAGTCGTTCGTCGACGTGAACAGCCGCCGCGCCATCACCATCTCGGCGAGCAGGATGCCGACCGAGAACAGATCGCTGCGCGCGTCGAGCTCGCCGCCGGAGATCTGCTCCGGGGACATGTAGCCGTACTTGCCCTTCAGCGTGCCGGCCTCGGTCTTGTGGCGGCGGTGGGACGCGCGCGCGATGCCGAAGTCGGTGAGCTTGACGTCGCCGCGCCACGACAGGAGCACGTTGCCGGGCGAGATGTCGCGGTGGACGATCCGCAGCGGCCGACCGTCGGCCGAGGTCGCGTTGTGGGCGTAGTCGAGCGCGTCGAGGACGTCGCGCGCGATCAGCGCCGCGAGCGCGGGCGACAGCCGGATCTGCGCGCGCGAGCACTCGCGGAGGAGCCCCAAGACGTCGACCCCGTCGACGTACTGCATCACGATGTACGGCGTGTCGGCGTCGGTGATGAGCTCGAAGACCTGGACGATGTGCCGGTGATCGAGCTGCGCCGTGATCTTGGCCTCGTCCGTGAACATCTCGACGAAGGCGCGGTCCTGGGCGAGGTGCGGCAGGATCTTCTTGATGACGACGAGCTTCTCGAACCCGTGATCGCCGGTGAGCGTGGCCTTGAACAGCTCGGCCATACCGCCGGTCGCGATGCGCTCGAGGATCTGGTACCTCCCGATCTGCTTCGGCATCAGGGAGAACAAGGAAACCTCGTCATGTGCAGCGGCTGCCAGTTTGGCAGCTTTCTCGCCGCCGAGGTGGCCTCTGTGGCGACAGACGTGCATCGCAAGCTGGATCTCCGCCAGGTTGCGGCGCGCGGACGGGGTGGCATGCCCCTTGGAGCCGCCAGGGGTAGCCCGCCATGCTCCTCGCGCTGCACAACGTCATCGCCGGATTTCTTCGTAGAACCTGGCTCGTCGCCGCGATCACCGTCGTCGTCTGCGCCGCGTTCGCCGCGCGCGCCGTCGCGGCGCTCTCCGACGCTGCACTCAGCCCCGACGGCGCTGCGCGCGGCGGCGCTGCGCGCGGCGGCGCCTCCCCCGGGGCCTTGGGCCCGGCCGGCGCGGCTCCGAGCGCAGCCCCGGCTCCGGCTCCGGCCGCGCCTGCCAGGCCCGCGGCGCCGCACCTCCAGCCGGCGGTCGGCGACTCGTTCGTCCAGCGCAACATCTTCTGCTCCGCGTGCGCGCCGCCGAAGGCCGGGCCGGGCGGCGGCGCCGCCGAGTACCAGGGCCAGCCGGCCGTCCTGATCGCGACGAGCCTCGGCACCGAGCCGCGCGCGACGGTGCGCGTCGTGCCGACCGAGATCCAGGGCAGCTGGGGCCTCGGCGAGGACATCCCCGGCGTCGGCCGGATCGACGAGATCCACGCGACGGCGATCCAGGTCGCCGATGCAGACGGGCACACGAAGCTCATCTCGCTGATCGAGGCGGCCGCCGGCGGCGGCGGCGATACGCGCGGCCCGCGCCCCCCCGACTCCGGCGCGCCCAAGCCGTTCGAGGGCCGGTACGAGAAGCTGAGCGAGACGGAGTACGCCGTCGATCGCTCGCTCGTGCGCGAGCTCGTCACGAGCGGCGGCCGGCCGGGCATGGGCGCCGCGACGCCGATCGTCGTCAACGGCGAGGTGCAGGGCCTGCGCCTCGTCGGCCTGGGCGCGCAGTCGCCCGGCCGCGCGCTCGGCCTGCGCTCCGGCGATCAGGTCACGGCGATCGACGGCGCGCCGCTGCGGAACGTGCAGCAGCTCCTCGATCTGTTCGCGCGGCTCGATCAGACGGCGGAGGTCCAGCTCGGCATCACGCGCGCCGGCAAGCCGTTCGCGCTGACCTTGAAGCTGCGCTGATCACGGCCGCCTGCCCCGGACGCGCTTCTCGATTGAACGGCGGCGCCGGACGCGCTTTGCTTCGCGCCGGAGGAGCCAGCCATGAAGAGAGCCGTGATCGCGGTGGCCGCCGTGCTGCTCGGAGCGCCGAGCACCGCCGGCGCGTTCTGTGGATTCTACGTCGCGGGCAGCGATCAGCAGCTGGTCGCGGACGCGACGCAGGTCGTGCTGATGCGCAAGGGCACGCGCACCGTCCTGTCGATGCAGAACAACTACAAGGGGCCGCCCGAGGCGTTCGCGATGGTCATCCCGGTGCCGGTCGTCCTCAAGGAGCAGGACGTCAAGACGCTGCCGCCGCAGGTGTTCGCGAGCGTCGAGCGGATGGGCGCGCCGCGGCTGGTCGAGTACTGGGAACAGGATCCGTGCCGGATCGAGCCGCCCCCGCCGCCGATGGCGGCGCCGAGCGCCATGCCGCGCAAGGCGATGGCGGTGGAGAAGAAGAAGAGCGAGGACCTCGGCGTCACCATCGAGGCGCAGTTCAACGTCGGCGAGTACCAGATTGTCATCCTGTCGGCGAAGGAGTCGACGGGCCTCGACACCTGGCTGCGGCGCGAGAAGTACAACATCCCCAAGGGCGCCGAGCCGCTGCTCCGCCCGTACGTCGAGAGCGGGATGAAGTTCTTCGTCGCGAAGGTCGACATCAAGAAGGTGAAGTTCGTCTCTGGCCGCGCGGATCTCTCGCCGCTGCGCTTCCACTACGACCACGAGCGCTTCGAGCTGCCGATCCGGCTCGGGCTCGCCAACAGCAGCGGCACGCAGGATCTGATCGTGAGCATCCTCGCGCCGAACCAGCGCTACGAGCTGGCCAACTACAAGAACGTCACGATCCCGACCAACCTCGAGGTGAAGGACTCCGTCCGCGAGCGGTTCGGCGCGTTCTACGCCGCGCTGTTCGATCGCACCCTCGAGCGCAATCCCGGCGCCGTGGTGACCGAGTACGCGTGGCAGGCATCGACGTGCGATCCGTGCCCGGGGCCCACGCTCAACGCCAATGACTTCATGACGCTCGGTGCCGACGTGCTCGAGTCGCAGGCGCAGCAGCAGCAGCAGATCGCCGCGCCGCCGACCGCGGGCGGGCGCCCTGCGCCGGCGATGAAGCGGCGGGTGCCGATGGGCTGGGGTATGGACTTCGTGCTGACGCGGCTGCACGCGCGCTACGGCAAAGACCTCAAGGACGATCTCGTGTTCAAGGCGGCGCCGCCGATCGTCGGCGGGCGCGAGTTCGTGCAGAGCGGCGGCAAGCTCGAGGAGGGCGCGAAGCCGTCGAGCATGAACAACTTCCAGGGCCGCTACGCGATCCGCCACCGCTGGACTGGTGCGGTCGCCTGCCAGAACCCGCGCCGCGGCATCTGGGGCGGACCGCCGACCGGCGGCGGCATCGCCGCACCGCAGCCCGCGCTCGGCCTCGCGTTCGCGCCGCGCGGCCAGGTCCAGCTCGCCGCCTCGATCAGCGGCGACGTCCCGGAGATCGGGCTGCGCAAAGGCGTCCTCGAGCCGGCGGCCAAGCCCAAGTAGCGGGAGCGGGAGTGGGCGCGCCAGCCCGCGCCTATATAATGTGGTGACTCACCGCGTCATAAATGGCGCCTTCAGGCGCCTGAAGGGCGCCTGGCCGCCCGATCCGCCGCGCGCCAGCGGCCCGGCGCGGCCTCTGCGATAGCCTGCCGCGCATGTCGCTCCTGCGCCCGATCTCGCCGCCGTACGATCCGCTGGACTGGGTGAAGCGGCCGTTCGCCGAGCGGGCCCGGATGGTGTGCCAGGCGTGGGCGCTGCAGGGCTACGGGACGCCGCTCGCGATCTACGCGCTCCACGCGCTGAAGCTCGTGCTCTACGCCGGCGCGTGGGTGCTGTTCTGCCGCACGACGCCGGGGCTCGGCGAGCTCGGATCGATCGGGCAGTGGTGGCTGCACCCGATCGCGTTTCAGAAGGCGATCCTGTGGAGCATGCTGTTCGAGGGGCTGGGCCTGGGCTGCGGGTTCGGTCCGCTCACCGGACGGTACATGCCGCCGGTCGGCGGGTTCCTGTACTTTTTGCGCCCCGGGACGACGAAGCTGCCGCTCGCGCCGCGGCTGCCGCTCCTCGGCGGGACGCGGCGGACGTGGCTCGACGTCGGGCTGTACGCGGCGATCCTCGCGCTGCTCGTGCGGGCGCTCGTGGCGCCGGTGCCCGGGGCCGCGCACTTCGTGCCGATCGCGGTGATCGCGGCCGTGATCGCCCTCTGCGATCGCACGGTGTTCCTCGCGCTCCGCGCCGAGCACTACTGGACGACGGTCGTCGTCTTCGCCGCGACGGCCGACTGGCTCGGCGGCGCCAAGGCGGTCCAGCTCGCGCTCTGGTTCTGGGCCGGCGTCTCGAAGCTGAACCACCACTTCCCGACGGTGGTGTGCGCGATGACGAGCAACAGCCCGTTCACGCGCGCGGCCTGGCTGCGGCGCCGGCTGTACCGCGGCTATCCGGACGATCTGCGGCCGTCGCGGCTGGCGGTCGCGATGAGCCACGCCGGCACGGCGCTCGAGCTCGGCGTGCCGATCGTGCTCGGGCTCGCGACCGGCGAGCCGTGGCTGTGCATAGGGCTCGCGATGATGCTCCTGCTCCACGGGTTCATCACGAGCAACGTGCCGATGGGCGTGCCGATCGAGTGGAACCTCATGGTCGTGTACGGCGGGTTCGCGCTGTTCTGGGCCCACCCGGACGTGAGCGCGCTGGAGATCGCGCCCGCGCCGCTCGCGGCGTTCCTCGCGATCATGCTGATCGCGGTGCCGCTCGCCGGGAACCTCGTGCCCAAGCGGGTCTCGTTCCTCCTCGCGATGCGGTTCTACGCCGGCAACTGGCCGTACGGCGTGTGGCTGTTCCGCGGCGAGAGCTACCGCAAGCTCGACCGGCTCGTGAAGGCCGCGCCGTGGATCCACGACCAGCTCGCGCCGCTCTACGATCGCGCCACGACGGTCGGCCTCATCGGCAAGGTCATGGCGTTCCGGCTGATGCACCTGCAGGGGCGCGCGCTGCCGGTGCTCCTGCCCAAGGCGCTCGACGCGCCGCTGCACGAGCACGAGTACATGGACGGCGAGCTCGTGGCCGGCCTCGCGCTCGGCTGGAACTTCGGCGACGGCCACCTGCACCACGAGGCGCTCCTGCGCGCGATCCAGGACCAGTGCGGCTTTCTGCCCGGCGAGCTGCGCTGCATCTTCGTCGAGAGCCAGCCGCTGGGCCGCTCGACGATGGCGTACCGCATCCACGACGCGAGCACGGGCCTCATTGAGGCGGGCGATCTCGACGTGCGCGAGCTACGGCACCGCCAGCCGTGGGCGGCGACGGGCGACGACCGGACGTAGGCGGCGGTGGGCTCGCCGCGGCGCCAGCCGCCGCTTGGAGACGTGAGCGCCACCGCCGCGGCCGCAGCCGGAGGGGTGAGCGCCGCGGCCGCAGCCGCCGCCCGGAGGCCGTAACCGGACGTAGGCGGTGAAGGACTCGTCGCGGCGCGCTGCCCGCGCTGTCAGACTAGTCCGGTAGTACCGATCGCGCAGGTACACCGTGATCCAGCTCGACCTCTTCGGCGGGCCCGCGCGCGAGGAAGCTCCGCTCGACGAGCGCCGCGATCCGGAGGCCGATCCCGTCGGCGCGCTCGAGCCGTCCGATCCGTGCCAGATCGATCTGTTCGACGCGCGCGCCGCGCAGCTGCGCGCGAGCCGCGCGGCCGTGGCGCGCGAGGATCTCGCAGGCGCGCGCATGCTGCTGGCGAAGCTCCTGGCCCGCGGCGCTGACCCGGAAGCCCGGCGCGCCATGGCCGGGATCGCCGCCGTGGAGGCGCGCATCAGCGCCGCGCGCGGGCTGCCGGCCCCTGCCCGCGCGCTGGCGCTGCTCGCGTATGCCGGCGAGCTCGAGGACGCGGCGGGCCTGCGAGACGCGCTGCGCGCGGTGCTGCTGCGCCAGGCCGCGCGGGCGGTCCAGGCCGAGCACGGTGATGACGCGCTCCTCGCCGGATGGCCAGTGGGCGTCTACCACGCACGCGCGGGCGATCGGGCCGCCGCCCGCGCGTCGCTCACGGCGGCGCTCGCCCGGAGCCGCCGCGCGCGGACGCTGTACGCGCTGGGCGATCTCGCCATGCAGGACGGCGATCTGCTCGCGGCGCGCGCCTGCTACTGCGAGGCGCTGGCGCGCGATCCGTTCGACGCCGAGGCCGTGTCCGCGATCGGCGATCGCGAGGTCCTCGAGCTACCCGACATCGCCCGATACGAGCTCGAGATCGAGCCGTGCCCGGAGGCGTGGAGCGCGCCGCTCGGGATGATCACCGGCGTGTTCCGCATCCCCCGCGCCTTCGAGCTCGCCGACGCCGACGCCGACGCCGACGCGCCGCGATCGCGCGAGCAGCGCGAGGCGCTGGCGGCGGCGCAGCGCTTCACCGCCGCGCTCGTGGCGGCCGAGCTCGCGGCGGGCCCGCCCGACGTCCTCGTCGCCCGGCGGGAGATGAAGCGCACCCAGCCGACCCTGTTCGCGGCGTACCTCGCGCAGAGGGCCGGTCGAGATGGCCTTCAGGACGCACGGCGGTAAGCGCCAGGGTGCGGGACGTAAGCCGAAGGGCAAGCACCCGGGCGCATCTCACACAGCGCGGCCCGAGCACGATCTCGACATCCGATTATCCGGCCAATCACAATGACCAGACAACATCTCGATTGGCCGCGACGCACCACGCCCGACGCCGCACGCCAGCAGCCTGCTCGGAGCGTGGGCCGAGCGTATGATGCGCCCATGCGGCCCCGAACCGTCCTCGTGATCGCCCTGCCCGCGACGAGCCAGGCCGGCCTCGCCTCCGGCGCCGCGGGCGCGCGGTGAGCGGCGCGGACGCGATCGTCGTCGGCGCCGGGCCGAACGGGCTCGCCGCGGCCGTGCGGCTGGCGCAGGCCGGCGCGGCGGTGACCGTGCTCGAGGCGGAGGCCGAGCTCGGCGGCGGCACGCGCAGCGGCGAGCTCACGCTGCCGGGCTTCGTCCACGACGTCTGCTCGGCCGTGCACCCGATGGGCATCCTGTCGCCGTACCTGCGCACGCTGCCGCTCGCCGAGCACGGCCTCGAGTGGATCCGGCCCCGGGCATCGATCGCCCACCCGCTCGACGACGGCCCGGCCGTGATCGCAGCGCGATCGCTCGACGCGACGGCCGCCGCGCTCGAGGGCGACGCGCACGCGTACCGGCGGCTCGTCGAGCCGTTCCTCCGCGATCCGCACGGCCTCCTCGCCGACGCGCTCGCGCCGCTCGGGATCCCGCGGCACCCGATCCAGATGCTGCGCTTCGGCCTCCGCGGCATGCGCTCAGCGGAGGGGCTCGCGCGGCGGTTCCGGGGCCCGCGCGCGCGCGCGCTGCTCGCCGGCTGCGCCGCGCACTCGATCCTGCCGCTCGATCGCGCGTTCACCGGCGCCGTCGGGCTCATGTTCCTCATCACGGCCCACGTCGAGGACTGGCCCGTCGCCCGCGGCGGATCGCACGCGATCACGCGGGCGCTCGCCGGCGTCCTCGCCGCGGCCGGCGGCCGCATCGAGACAGGCGTGCGCGTCACAAAGCTCGCGGACCTGCCGCCCGCGCGCGTGTACCTGTTCGACACGAGCCCCGCGCAGCTCGCGGCGATCGCCGAGCCGGTGCTGCCGGCGCGCTACATCCGCAAGCTGCGGCGGTACCGCTACGGGCCGGCCGCGTTCAAGCTCGACTGGGCGCTCGATGGCCCGATCCCGTGGCGCGATCCGCGCTGCCTCGACGCGTCGACGGTGCACGTCGGCGGCACGCTCGAGGAGATCGCGGCCGCCGAGGCGGCCGTGTGGCGCGGCGAGCACCCGGCGCGGCCGTACCTGATCCTCTGCCAGCAGAGCCAGATCGATCCATCGCGCGCGCCGCCCGGCAAGCACACCGGCTACGCGTACTGCCACGTCCCGTCCGGCTCGACGGTCGACCAGACCGAGGCGATCGAGCGGCAGATCGAGCGGTTCGCGCCCGGGTTCCGCGAGCGGATCCTCGCGCGGCGGGCGATCACGCCGGCGATGCTCGAGCGCGAGAACCAAAACAACGTCGGCGGCGCGATCACCGGCGGCGTCGCCGACGCGCGGCAGCTGTTCACGCGCCCCGTCGCCCGGCTCGATCCGTACACGACGCCGAACCGCCGCCTGTTCTTGTGCTCGGCGTCGACGCCGCCCGGCGGCGGCGTGCACGGCATGTGCGGCTACCACGCGGCCGGATCCGCGCTGCGCCGCCTGCCGCGCGCGAAGCCGGGGCCGCTCACCTAGCGAACAGGAGCGCCGCGAAGTTGGCGCCGAGCGCCGAGAGCGCCGCCAGGCCCATGCCGGCGATCGTGCACACGAGGACGATCCGCTGCTGCATCAGCGAGAGGTGGCGCGTGAACCGCTCGTTGCCGCGCGAGAGCGACTGGAGCGCGAACACGCCGGACGACAGCGCCACGACCACGCACGCGACGAGGAAGCCGATGTGCGCGATCGGCGCGAACAGCGCGGCGACGCCGCTGGCGAGGCACCCGTAGCTCGACTTGCGGATGTTGTCGGCCGCGCGGCGATCGGTCGCGATCAGGTCCGCCTTCTGGTAGCAGGCGTCGCAGACCGGCCGCGCGTCGGCGTCGTAGAGCACCGCGTTGGGGGCCATCGCGCGGCCGCAGCCGGCGCACGCCTTGAGGAGCTCGGGCATGCCGTGACGATAATCCGCCCGAAGCGGCGCGCCAGCGCGATCGCGCGCCACCTCTGGCCGCCTGCTTTCTTGCTGCGCCCCCCGCCCCCGACGAGAATCGGCCGGTGCCGGGAGAACCTACCGAGCAGCGCCGCGGCCGCGGCGGCGGCGCCGTGGCGGTGGCCGCCGGCATCTTCCTGTCGCGGATCGCCGGCCTCGTGCGCGAGCGGGTCATCGCGCACTACCTCGGGCTCTCGCACGCGGCCGCCGCGTTCCGGGCGGCGCTACGGATCCCGAACCTCCTGCAGAACCTGCTCGGCGAGGGCGTCCTGTCGGCGTCGTTCATCCCGGTCTACGCGCGGCTCCTGGCCGAGGGCAAGCTCGAGGAGGCGTCGCGCGTCGCCCGCGTGATCGGCAGCCTCCTCGCGCTGGTCGCGAGCGGCATCGCCGCGCTGGGCATCCTCGCCGCCGATCCGCTCGTCGCGCTGCTCGCGCCCGGCTTCGACGACGACACGCGCGCGCTCACCGTCCGCCTCGTCCAGATCCTGTTCCCCGGCACCGCGCTGCTCGTCATGTCGGCGTGGTGCCTGGGCGTCCTGAGCAGCCACCGCCGGTTCTTTCTGTCCTACGTCTCGCCGGTCCTGTGGAACGCCGCCCTGATCGGCGCCGCGTTCGCCGCGGGGCAGCGGCTCGCCGGCCACGACGGCGACGTGGCGCGCTGGATCGCGTACGGCGCCGTGATCGGCTCGGCGGCGCAGTTCCTGGTCCAGCTGCCCGCCGTGCTCCGGCTCCTCGGCGGCCTCCGGCCGTCGCTCGACGTCGGGCGCGAGGGCGTGCGCGCGACGTTGCGCGCGTTCGTGCCGGTGCTCTTTGGCCGCGGCTCGGTCCAGATCTCGGCGTACGTCGATCAGATCCTCGCGAGCTACCTCGGCGAGGCGATCGTCGCCGCGATGTCCAACGCGCAGACGCTCTACCTCCTGCCGGTGAGCCTGTTCGGCATGGCGATCTCGGCGGCCGAGCTGCCGGAGATGGCCGGCGCCACCGGCGACGCGGCGGCGCGCGCGGCGCACCTGCAGGCGCGGCTCGCCAGCTCGCTCCGGCGCGTCGTGTTCCTCGTCGTGCCGTCGGCCGTGGCGTTCGTGGTGATCGGCGGCCCGATCGTGGCGCTCCTGTTCCAGACCGGCCGGTTCGGCGCGGGCGACACCGAGCTCGTCTGGATCGTGCTCGCCGGCTCGGCGCTCGGGCTCGCCGCGAGCACGCAGGGCCGCCTGCTCGCGTCGGCGTTCTACGCGCTCGGCGATCCGCGGCCGCCGCTCCGCGCCGCGCTCGTGCGCGTCGGGCTCGGGGGCGTGGTGGGCTGGGCGGTGGTGCTGCCGCTGCGCGACGCGCTCGGGTACGACGCGCGGTGGGGCGCGTTCGGGCTGACGGCCGCCGCCTCGGCCGCAGCGTGGATCGAGTACGCGCTGCTCCGCCGCTGGCTCGCCGCGCGCATCGGGACCGTCCCGGTGCCGACCCGGCTCGGCGCAGGCGCGCTCGGCGCCGCGGCGCTCGCCGGCGCGGCGGGCTACGGCGCGGCGGCGCTCACGGCGCACCTCGGCGCGCACGGCTGGCAGCCAGCGCTCGCCGCGATCCCCGTGTTCGGCGCCGTGTACCTCGGCGTCATGGCGGCGGCGCAGGTGCCCGAGGCCCGCGGCTTCGTGCGGCGCGTCCTCCGCCGCCGCTGACACTTGAATCACGGCGCGTCCCGCGCCGCCACTTGAATCACGGCGCGTCCACCACCGCCACTTGAATCACGGCGCGTCCCGCGCCGTCTTCTGGTGTACGGTGCGCCCCATGAGAGCTTCGTGGATCCTCGGGAGTCTGATCGTCTCGCTCACCATCGCCGGGACTAGACCCGCGGCGGCGCAGGGGAAGGCCGCCGAGCCGGCGGAGCTCCTGATGAGCGTCGGCATCGGGCCCGACAGCACGCTCGACAGCCTGCGCGCGTTCGCGAACACGATCCAGCCGGGCGTCGGCATCATGGTGACGGTCCCGATGCTGCGCAAGCAGATCGCGAGCATGGTGACCGCCACCTCGATCGACGGGCTCGACGAGCAGAGCACGATCTACGTGCTCGCCGTCGACGGCGGGCCGGCGCTCAAGGGCGTCGCCGCCCTCGGCAAGGTCGCCGACGAGGCCAGGCTCAAGCAGGGCGTGGGCCAGGCGCACCTCGTGAAGAAGAATGGCTGGGCGGTGATCGGACCCAAGCCCATCGCCGAGAAGATCGCGCCGTTCGCGCTCGGGACCCTGTCCGCGCAGGCGATCACCGGGCTGCCCGTCGCGACCGTCTACACGGCGAACCTGATGGTCCGCTACAAGACGGAGATCGCGGAGGCCCGCAAGAAGCTGCTCGACGGAGCCGGCGCCGCTGGCGGGCAGATGGCGGGCATGATGCAAGCCTACTTCGACGGGCTGCTCTCGGCGCTCGCCGACAGCGAGCGCGCGATCGTCACGTTCGACGCCACCAAGGACGTCGCCGCCGCCGATCTCGCGCTCGTGCCCAAGGCCGGCTCGCGGCTCGGCAAGTTCATCGGGGCGCAGCAGCCGGCGGACTACGGGCTCGTCGCCAAGCTGCCGGCCGCGCAGGCGCCGGTCCTGGTCGCCGGCCACCTCGACGCCGGCCCGTACCGCGCGTCGCTCCTCGAGCTCAGCACGATGATGTTTGGCTCCGGCACGGCCGCTGGCATCACGGCCGCGGTCGGCGCGCTGTTCAAGGCGGCGAGCGGCGACTTCGCGATGGCCATGCAGATGGGCGGCCCCAAGGGCATGGAGCTCACGCAGCTGTTCGGCATCTCCGACGAGAAGGCCGGGAGCAAGGCCATGGACCAGCTGTTCGACGCGCTCAAGAAGCCGCTGACCACGACGATGATGGGCATGACCACCACGCAGACCCTGAACCCCAAGCCCGCGACGCACGACGGCGTCACGATCCGGACCATCGACATCACCTATGATCTCTCGAAGGCGCCGCCGGACACCAAGGCGGCGATGGAGAAGATGATCGCGAAGTCCGGCGCGGCGACGCGCACCGCCCTGTTCGACAAGCTCGGCCTCGTCGTCATGGCGGCGGACGGCGGCGCCGGCGCGACGGCCGCGATCGACGCCGTGCGCGGCAAGGGCAAGCGCTACGCCCCGCCGGCCCAGGTCACCGACTTCCTCGCCGGCTCGCGCGTGCGCAAGGAGAGCGTCGCCATGATCGCCGACATCGGCGCGGCCATGGGGCTGGGCGCCGCCGGCCGCACGATGATGCTGTCGATGGGCTTCGCCGACAAGCGCGCGCACTTCCGGCTCGCGCTGCCCGCGGCGACGATCCGCGGCTTCGCTGGCGGCATGCCGTAGCGCGCACAGCTCGCGTGCGCGGCGTGGATCGCACTGATCGCAACCCGTTCCTCGTGTCCGACAAGCCGCGGCCGCTCGTGGTGGGCCACCGCGGCGTGCCGCTCGTGCACCAGGAGAACTCGCTCGCCGGTTTCCGCCGCGCCGCGGCGCTCGGGATCCCGGCCATCGAGCTCGACGTGCGCCTCACCGCCGATGGCCGTGCCGTGTGCGTCCACGACGCGGATCTCGAGCGGCTGACCGGCGAGGCCGTCGACATCGGCGACCTCACGTGGGATCAGGCGAGCCGCCTCCGGCTGCGCCGCGAGCTGCCGATGGGCGTCTGCGCCGATGGCAGCTGCGTGACGACGCGCTACGCGGAGACCGAGCCCATCCCGCTCCTCGAGGAGGTGCTCGCCGAGCTCGCCGGCAAGGTCGCGATCAACGTCGAGCTGAAGATCACCGGCCGGCGGTGGTGGGAGACCGCCGTCGGCGCGGTCGTCGCCCAGGAGCTCGCGCGCGCGGGCGCGGTGCACCGCGTGATCGTGACCTCGTTCGATCCGCGCAAGCTGCGCGCCGCGGCACGCGTCCGGCCCGAGCTCGCCATCGGCTTCGCGTTCGACGACTCGATGCTCGACTTCGCGGCGCCGCTGCTCGATCGGCTGCCGCTGCTCGCGACCGAGCTGTCCACGCTCGACAGCCGGCCGCACGCGAACGGCCGCCGGCTGCTCGGCCGCGTCGTCGACGGCGGCCTCGTCGGCCAGATGCTCAACACGCGCGTCGTCGGCGTGGAGCACACGCTCGTGGGCCCCCGGACGGTGAAGCGGATGCACGAGCGCGGCGTGGCGATCGGCACCCACACGCTGCTCCCGATCGGCTCGACGACGGGCAAGCGGATCGAGCCGAGCGCGAGCGACGTGGAGGAGGTCCGGCGCCTGGCCGCGCTCGGCGTCGACTGGATCGAGACGGACGACCCCGAGCGGGTGATGGCGATGCTCGGCTGACACCGCGCACCGGCCGCGGTTGCCCGGCGACGTGTTACGGCGGGCGGGAACCGGCGGCGCCCGGCCGGTGTCTGTCGCCGGTATGCGCACGGTGCTCCTCGCGGCGATCCTCTGCGCTGCTCCCGCCCTCGCCGCGCCGCGAGCCGTCTCTGCCGCGCCCGCGCCCGGATTCGTGGGCGAGCTCCAGCGGCCAGATGGCGGCCGCCTCGCGGACGAGCCGCAGGCGCTGCGGAGCTACGACGCGGCCGCGGCGACGCGGCGGCGCGCGGAGATCGACCGCGCGCTCGTGCACCTGCGCGGCCCGATCGGGCGGGCGAACGCGCGCCTCGACCGGGCGACGCTGCGGGCGGCCCAGGCGCGCCACGAGCGGTTCGACGTGGTCCTCAAGATGATCGAGCGAGATGAAGCGAGGTTCGCGCCTGAGCGAGCGCGGTCTGATCGTGAGATCGCGCGGGCGCGCACGCGCGAGCGGCTCGATCGCGAGATCCCGCGCCTGCGCCTCGCGGCCGATCTGACGCTCGCCACCGCGATCGAGGAGCTGACCGAGGTCGTGTGCGATCCGGCCGGGCGCGGCAGCGGCAGCGGCACCTACCACCAGCTCCCCTGCCGCGCGCAGCCCGGGCTCGAGGCGTGGCCTGCGCTCGATGAGGCGCTGCACCGGCTCGGGTACGTGCTCCTCGTCGGCAAGCGCACCGACGACGCGGTGCGCGTGTACCGCCGGATCGTCGACGAGACGCCGCGCTCGCCGCACCGCATGAACGCGCTCGTCGAGCTCGCGGATCACGCGTTCGACGAGGCCGATCTCGCGACGGCGGAGTCGCTCTACCGCGCCGCGCTGGCCGCGCCCGCGCCGACGCCCGCGCCCGCGGCGCCGTCGCTCCGCGCCTACGCAACGTACAAGCTCGCCTGGGTCCTCCTGAACCTCGGCCATGGCCGGGACGCGTTCGCGGCCCTCGCCACCGTACCGGCGCTCGCGACCGCCGCCGCCGCCGCCGCCGCCGCCGCCGAGAAGACGCTGGTGCACGCGGCGCGCCGGGACCTCGCCCACGTGTTCGCCGCCTACGGCGCGCCCGCCGACGCGCTCGACGCGCTGGAGGCGGCCGCGCCCGGACACGGCATGGAGCTGACGCTGCGGGTCGGCCAGGAGTGGCTCGAGGTGCGGCGCCCCACCGACGCGATCGCCCTGTACCGCGAGCTCATGCGGCGCGCGCCCGCCGATCCGCGGCGCTGCGAGTGGCAGGCCGCCGTCGCGAGCGGCGTGCAGGCCACAGGCGACCTCGACGCGCTCATCCCCGAGCTCGAGGCGCTCGCCGCCGCCCACCTCGAGGTGCGCGGCGAGCCGGCCGGCGCGCGGTGCGCCATCGACGCGACCGCGCTCATCGAGGAGGTCGCGCGGAAGCAGCTCTCCACCGCCTGGACGAAGCGCGGCACCCCGCTCACGGCGGAGTACGCCGAGCGGCTGTACGCGGCGTACGTGCGCGCGTTCCCCGGCGACGCGAACGTCGCCGCCGCCCGGCTCCACCGCGCCGAGGCCGCGTCCGCCCGCGCCGAGAAGGCGAGCGGCGCTGTGGCCGCGATGCTGTGGCAGCGCGCGGCGGCCCGGTTCAAGGAGGCGCTGAAGGCCGGCGGGCTCGACGAAGATCAGCGCGACCGGGCGCTCCGCTACCTCTCTCGCGCGCGCCAGCGCGCGGCCGAGCCGTAGCGATCAGTGAGCGATCAGTAGCGACCCGAGAGCGAGAGGCCCGCCGTGGTCCCGTCGACGAGCGGCGTGACCGCGACCGTGCGCCGCTCGCCCGAGGGCGCCGTGACGAACACGATGATGCCGGTCAGCGCCACGGCGCCGCCCGCGATGAACGCCACCGTCGAGATCCGCGCCGCGGACCGCGCCCGATCGACCTCGCGCTGCGCGTCGTTCGTGCCCGACGGCTCGCAGCGATCGATGTCGCCGCCGCAGATGACCTTCGCCTTCTCGTTGTGCGAGCGCGCCTGGGCGCCGAACACGCCGCCCACGACGAGCCCGCCGATGCCAGCGCCGGTGAGCGCGAGGCCGAAGAGCCGCCGACCCCGGCCCGGCTTGCCGCCGGTGCTCGGCCGCTTCGACGGATCGTCCGTCCCCGATCCCGGCCCCGACTTCGAGCCCACCCCCGTCCCCGTCCCCGTCCCCGTCTTCGTCTTCGTCCCCGTCCCCGTCCCCGTCCCCGATGCCGGCGTCGGCGCCGCGAGCGGCGGCACCGCGATCTCCACCGTCTTGCCCTCGTCTGCGGTGAGCTCACCCTTCCACGCGACGCGTCCGGGCGCCGACGCCTCCACCGCGTACGTCCCCGGATCGATCGGCACCGGGACGTCGAGCGACAGATCGACGTCCGCGCCGTCGACCTTGACCGTGAGCCCCGCGGGTGCCGAGGCGACCTTGACCGTGTACCTCGCGAGCCGCGGCTCGAGCTTCTTCACCTGCGCCGCGGCGTCCTTGCGCAACGCAGGCGTCGGCGCCGTGTCGGACAGCTCGCGCCACAGCGTCCATGCCGAGGCGATCTTGCCCTGCTGCGTGTAGCAGCGCGCGAGGCTACCGCGCGTGCCGCTGTCCGGCACCAGGCGGATGCTCGCCTCGAACGCCTTGCACGCCTTGGCGTAGTTGCCCGCCTTCATCTCCTTCTGGCCCTCATCGAAGAGGGCGATCGCCTTCACCTTGTCGTCGGCGTGCGCCGTGCCGCCCGCGAGGGCCACGGCCATCGCCACGGCTGCGGCCGCAGCGCGCGCGGCTCCGTATCTGGCTGGCCCGATCACGGCGTCTTGTCCTTCGGCTGGTCGTGCTGCATCCGTCCCCACTGGTCGTCGTCGTTTTCGTCCGGCGGCGGCGTCGAGCCCGAGCCCTTGCCGACCGGCTGCTTCGCTCCGCCCTTGGGCGGGCGCCCCACGCGCGGATTCTTCGGTCGCTGGGTCCCGCCGGGCTTGGCGCCCGGAGTCGTCTTCGGATCGACGGCACCGGGATCGGCGGCGCCGGGATCAGCGGCGATCGGCTCAGCCGAGCCAGCCGAGCCGGCCGAGCCGGCCGCGGGATCGCCCGCCGGCTGCGCCGCGGGATCACCCGCCGGCTGCGCCGCGGAACCGCCCGCCGACGCTTCGATCGGCGTCACCGTCGGCGGCGCTGGCGTCGGCGGCGGCTTCGGCGCCTCGTCCGGGGCCGGGGCCGGCGTCGTCGTCGCCTGCTGCTGCTGCTCCTGCTGCTGCTGCGCCGCCGCCGGCTCCGCGCCGCCGCCGCCGCCGCCGCTGCCGCCGCTGCCGCCGCTGCGCAGCACCATCACGATCAGCACGAGCACGAGGCCGATCGCGCCGCACAGCCCGCCGACGAGCCCGATCGGGAACGACCGCGTGCGCGACGACTGCGTCCGCGCGGCCGCCTTCATCTCGATCGACTCGCCGGAGCTCCCGCCGACCGTCGTGACGCCGACGGCCCGCTCCTCCGCCGCCGAGACCGGCGCCGCCGCCGGCATCGGCACCACCGTCTCCGCCGGCATGCGCGGCATGAACAGATCGCTGCCCGGGCCGAGCACGCCGTCCTCGCCGTGCAAAGTCGGCGCGACCGGCGAGAACGGCATGGTCCCCGCCCGGTCCTGCCGCTCGAAGCCGTGCGGGACCGTCTGCGACGGATCCGGCGGCGCCTGGCGCCCCTTGAGCGCGCTCCGCACGCGCGTGACCGAGCCGAACCCGTTCGGCGTCGCGAACGGCCCGAGCGCCGCCGCCAGATCGCCGACGTCGCTGTACCGATCGTCGCGATTCTTCGCGAGGCAGCGCAGGATCACGTGCGAGAGCCCCGCCGGCAGATCGTGCCGGATCTCCTCCGGCGGCACTGGCTCGTCGTTCAGCACCGACATGCACAGGGTCGGCAGCGAGTCGCCGCCGAACGGCAGCCGGCCCGTCAGGAGCTGGTAGAGGACGATGCCGATCGACCACACGTCGGCGCGCGCGTCGACGTCCTTCGTCGCCCGCATCTGCTCGGGCGCCATGTACGCCGGCGAGCCGAGGACATCGCCCGTCTGCGTCGCGATCCCGGTGACCGACGCCTTCGAGATCCCGAAGTCGAGCACCTTGATGATGTGGCCGCCGTCGGCGCGCGACGCGAGGTAGAGGTTGTCCGGCTTGAGGTCGCGGTGGACGATGCCCTGCGCGTGCGCCTCGGCCATCCCCTCGCACGCCTGCAGGATGTAGTCGACCGCCGACGAGACGCGCAGCGGGCCGCGGCGCTTGAGCATCGTGCCGAGGTCGTACCCCTCGAGGTACTCCATCACGATGTACGGCGCGCCCGAGTCGAAGCGGCCCACGTCGGTCACCCGGCAGATGTGCTCGCTCGTCAGCTTGCCCGCCGCGCGCGCCTCGCGCATGAAGCGCGCGCTCGCCTCCGGCGACTCCAGCGCCGCCGGCAGCATGAACTTGAGCGCCACCGTCTGCTCGAGCTCGAGGTGCGTGGCCGCGACCACCATGCCCATCCCGCCGAGCCCGAGGATCTTGTCGACGCGGTACTTGCCGGCGAGCACGTCGCCGACGTTGGCGAGCCCCTTCATCATTGCTGGACCCGCACCTTCAGCTCGGTGCCGGCGATCCGGAGCAGATCCGGCTTGCCGTCCCCGGTGATGTCCGCCATCAGCGCGGGCCCCGTCGCGTCGAGGTCTTCGAACTGCGAGAACACGCCCGGCCCGCCCGCGGCGGCCGGCGCGCACTGGTACACGATGCGATTCGCGAGCACGAGATCATCCTTGCCGTCGCTGTTCACGTCGATCACTTGCACGGTGGGGCCCGAGACGGACGCGATGTTGTCCGAGACCTTGGAGAAACCTCCGGCGCCGCCCCGATAGATCACACCGCCCGCGGCCGTGCCCACAATCATATCAATCGCGGCGTCCTCGTCGAGCTTGCCGAACCCGACGCAGCGATCGCGGGCCTCGCTCGCGACCGTCGCGGCCATGGAGAACGCCGGGGCGTTGGCCGCGATCTTGACGTCGCCGCCCACGGCGACGAACGCGGCGTCCGTGCCGCCCTGCCCGTCGAGCTGGCCGAGCGCCACGAGCGCCTCGCCGCCACCGACGCCCGGGATCAGGCTGGGCTCGCGCCCGAACGTGCCCGGCGTGCCGAGCCGCGCCGTGTACGCCACCGCGCCCGCGGCGTCCTTCACGACCAGATCCGGCACCAGCGCCCCGTCGATGAAGCCGACGAGCGTCCCCTGGATGCCGGCGAACGGCCCCGTCAGCGGCTGCTCGGCCAGGTACGTCGACGGCGTGACCGTCGAGTTCTGGCGGATCGCCGTCATCGTGGCGCCGCCCTCATCCCAGACGACGAGATCGGCGTCGCCGTCGATGTCGAAGTCGTCGCTCACGAGGCCGTCTGCCGCCGTGGTCGTCGTGGTGATCTTCATTCCGCGAGAGAAGGTGCCCGCCGCGTTGCCCGACATGATCTGCACGCCGTCGCCGACCGCGATCGCGACGTCGCGGCCCGGCATGCGATCGAGCTGGGCGACCACGAGCGCTGTGCCCGTCGCTCCGATCGCGAAGCTCTCCTCCGGCTTGAACGCCGCGGCCGTGACGCACGGCGGAGACGAGTCAATGGTCGGGCCGCCGTCGTCGGACCTGGCGTCACCCTGGTCCGCGGGCTTGGGATCGCCGATGCCGAGCAGCTTGTCGCAACCCGGCAGGCACCCCACGGCCAAGAGAGCCACGAGCGTCCGCACGAGCGCCGATGGTAGCAGAGGGGGCGCGCACGGTCGCACGCTGCCTGAACGTTCCGGCCTCCTCGCAGAGGCTGAGAGAACGATCGTGACGCGAGCCACGATGCACCAGTGCCCGGCGGCTCTGCTGATCGATATGCACACCAGTTGGCTGGATATGCCCAGTCCGCGGCTGGACACGTCAGGACAGCAGCAGCAGGCCGTGTGCTGCTCCTGGGTCCGTCGGATCAGTTGGCTCCAGCGCCGCGTGCGAGAGATGCGCGTGGTACGTGCATGCCGTCGCGGAGCACGAACGGACTGCGCTCGGCCTGCGCCGGCCACCCGGCAGGTGGTGTTTCATCGAGCCGGGTCTCCCAGATCCGCGCGGTCTTGTCTTCGCTCGCGGTGACAACGCGGGTGCCGTCGGGGCTGAACGCGGCGCTCACCACCGCTCCCTGATGCGCGAGCGGTGGGGAGAGCGGCTTGCTGGTCGCGGCGTCCCAGACCCGCGCGGTCTTGTCGACGCTCGCGGTGACGACGCGGGTGCCGTCGGGGCTGAACGCGGCGCTCCTCACCCATCCCTGATGCGCGAGGGGCAGGCCGAGCGGCTTGCCGGTCGCGGTGTCCCAGACCTGCGCGGTCCTGTCATTGCTCGCGGTGATGACGCGGGTGCCGTCGGGGCTGAACGCGGCGCTCCTCACCCATCCCTGATGCGCGAGGGGCGAGTCGAGCGGCTTGCCGGTCGCGGTGTCCCAGACCCGCGCGGTATTGCCGCTCACGGTGACGACACGGATGCCATCGGGGCTAAACGTGGCGCTACTGACCCATCTTTGATGCGCGAGGGGCGGGCCGAGCCGCTTGCCGGTCGCGGCGTCCCAGACCTGTGCGGTCTTGTCTTCGCTCGCGGTAACAACGCGGCTGCCATCGGGGCTGAATGCGGCGCTCCACACCGCTCCCTGATGCGCGAGGAGCGCGCCGAGCGGCTTGCCGGTCGCGGCGTCCCAGACCTGTGCGGTCTTGTCTTCGCTCGCGGTAACAACGCGGCTGCCATCGGGGCTGAACGCAGCGCTCGACACCGCTCCCTGATGCGCGAGCGGCAGGCCGAGCGGCTTGCCGCTCGCGGCGTCCCAGACCCGCGCGGTCTTGTCGTCGCTCGTGGTGACTACCCGGCTGCCGTCGGGGCTGAACGCAGCGCTCGACACCGCTCCCTGATGCGCGAGCGGCAGACCGAGCGGCTTGCCGCTCGCGGCGTCCCAGACCCGCGCGGTCTTGTCGTCGCTCGTGGTGACTACCCGGCTGCCGTCGGGGCTGAACGCAGCGCTCGACACCCTTCCCTGATGCGCGAGCGGCGCAAGCGGCACCGCGAGCGGCTTGCCGCTCGCGGCGTCCCAGACCCGCGCGGTCTTGTCTGCGCTCGCGGTGACGACCCGGCTGCCGTCGGGGCTGAACGCGGCCCTCCACACCACTCCCTGATGCGCGAGGAGCGGGCCGAGCGGCTTGCTGGTGGCGACGTCCCAGACCCGCGCCGTCTGGTCTTCGCTCGCGGTGACGACCCGGCTGCCGTCGGGGCTGAACGCGGCGCTCAACACCCATCCCTGATGCGCGAGGGGCGGGCCGAGCGGCTTGCCGGTCGCAGCGTCCCAGACCCGCGCCGTCTTGTCGTCGAGGCCCGCGGTGACGACGCGGGTGCCATCGGGGCTGAACGTGGCGCTCTCCATTGCTCCCTGATGCGCGAGGAGCGGGCCGAGCGGCTTGCCGGTCGTGGCGTCCCAGACCCGCGCCGTCTGGTCGTAGCTCGCGGTGACGACGCGGGTGCCGTCGGGGCTAAACGCGGCGCTAGCCACCCATCCCTGATGCACGAGCGGCGGCGCGAGCGGCTTGCCGGTCGCGGCGTCCCAGACCCGCGCGGTCTGGTCTTCGCTCGCGGTGACCACGCGGCTGCCGTCGGGGCTGAACGCAGCCCTCCTCACCCTTCTCTGATGCGCGAGCGGCAGGCCGAGCGGCTTGCCGGTCGTGGCGTCCCAGACCCGCGCGGTCTTGTCGTCGCTCGTGGTGACCACGCGGCTACCGTCGGGGCTGAACGCGGCCCCACTCACCCCTCCCTGATGCGCGAGCGGCAGGCCGAGCGGCTTGCCGGTCGTGGCGTCCCAGATCCGCGCGGTCTGGTCGTTGCTCGCGGTGACCACGCGGCTGCCGTCGGGGCTAAACGCGGCGCTACTCACACCTCCCTGATGCGCGAGCGGCGGGCCGAGCAGCTTGCCGGTCGTGGCGTCCCAGATCCGCGCGGTCTTGTCGAAGCTCGCAGTGACGATGCGGCTGCCGTCGGGGCTGAACGCGGCACTATTCACTTCTCCCTGATGCGTGAGGGGCGGAATGAGAGGCAATGAGCGAGTCGCCATCCAGATCAGCATCCGGAACGGAATCCCGTTCTCGCCCTGCTGTCGCACAGCCATGAGATATGGCATCGCCTCCTGGGGATGCCCGTCGAGCAAGAGTTGTCGGCCTGTTTCTAGATACGACTGCTGGAGCAGACGTTGGCTCTCGCGGTCGCTGTCCTCGGCCCGCGCGGTCTGCTCGCGCAACTGCGCGTTCTTTTCGCTCAACTGCCCGGTCGTCACGCGGAGCTCGTCCCGCTGCCCGCTCGCCTCGCGCTCGGCGCGGCTGATCCGGACCAGCGCCACGCTCGCCACCGCCAAGAGGATCATCGGCACCGCCACCACGGCGGCGATGACCTGACGGCGGACGCGCCGCCGCCGCCGCTCGGCTCGCGTGGACACGACGCGCACCGCGTCCAGGTACGCGTGCTCGCGCCGGCCCAGCTCGCCGCGATAATGCGAGAGCCACGCCAGCGCACGCCGCGCTGGCTCGTCGCGCCACAGCACGCCCTCGTCGCAGTCGCTCGCCTGCCACTGCGCCGCAGCCGTGCGCAGCCGCGACAAGAACGCCGCGTCGTCACGATTCTCGTCGAGCCAGCCGACCAGCGTCGGCCAGCGCTCGATCAGCGACTCGTGTACAAGCTCGGCGGTGCGATCGTCGCCAGCGCGAGCCTCGATGACCAGCAGCCGCGCGTCGACCAGCCGGTGGACCAGCCGCTCGAGGTCGTCAGGGTCGCCCGGCAGCTCCCGCAGCTCGCCCAGGCTCACCACGGCACGGGTGCGCTCCGGCGTCACCAGCCGCTCGAAGATCGACCGCACGAGCGCCCGCTCGCCGCCGGGGATCGCGCCCAGCACATGGTCGGCGTGGCCAGCGAGGGTCCCCGCGATCCCGCCCATGGCCTCATAGCTCGCCCGGGTGAGCAGCCGCCGCTCGCGGTCGCGCTCGGTCCACAGCCGGGCCGCCGCGAACTGCAGCAGCGGCAGGCTGCCGGGCGCCGCGGCCACCGAGGCGAGCATGTCGTCGATGACGGCGACGTCCTCGTACCGGCAGTCCGCGGCCTCGACGGGGCGGACCAGCGCCTCGCGTAGCCCGTCGCGGTCGAGCGGTGGCACCAGCATCAGCCCGTGGCCGATCGCGTCCGCCAGCGGGCGATGACCGGCGAGCCGATCGAGGAAGTCCGAGCGGATCGACAAGAGCACGCGCAACGGCGAGCTGGCGTCGTCGGCCACTCCGTCGAGGCAGGCCAGGAACGCCGCGCGCTCGGCCGGATCGGCGCACAGCGTGTACAGCTCCTCGAACTGATCGATGAACACCAGCACGCGGCGGTGCTTGCGGTGCGCCCACGCACGCAGCGTGGCGCCGAGCTGGCCGGGCGCTGCGTGCAGGTCGGCGGGCCCGCGCTCGAGCGCGCGCTCGCCCTCGCCGGACCAGCTCGCGGCCGCGGGATCGGTGCTCGCGCGCGTCAGCTCGAGTAGGATCGCGGACAGCGACGCGAGCGGGCTGCGCCCGGGGCGGACGATGAATGCGTCCCAGCCCTCGCCCGAGCGCTTGAGCTGCGGGATCACGCCGGCGCGTACGAGCGACGACTTGCCTACACCCGATGGGCCGGCCAGCGCGATCAGCGGGCTGCTGCGCAGGCGCGCCAGCACGGCGCCGATCTCGCGGGCGCGGCCGTAGAACCGATCCGCGTCCGCCTCCTGGAACGGCGCCAGGCCGGCGAACGGGTTGCCATCGTGGCCCAGCACGGCCACCCGGCGATCCGCCGACAGCACCTCGAGCTCTTGCAACAGCACGCGCGCGTCGCGGGTGCGGTGCGCGCGGTCTTTGATCAGGCAGCGATCGATGATCCCAGCCAGCGCGCCCAGATCCGCGCGGCGCTCGCCCACGCTGGGCACCGGAAGATCGAGCGACGTAGCGTCGAGCAGGGCCTGGTGAAGGTTGGCGTCCTCGGGGATCACGGGGTTGGTCCCGGTGACCATCTCGTAGAGCATGATCCCGACCGCCCAGACGTCGGTCCGATGATCGATCGCATCACCCTCCAGCTGCTCAGGAGACATATACGGCAGCGTCCCCACGATCGCGCCGGGTCCGGCGATCGGCGGGATGGGCAGCGCGGCGTTGCTGGAGGCAGCGCCGCCCGCGAGCAGCGCGGCGATCCCGAAGTCGAGCACCTTGATGGTCCCCGCGTCGGTCAGCATGATGTTGGCCGGCTTGAGATCGCGGTGCACGATGCCCTGCTCGTGGGCGTAGGCCAGCGCGCGCACCACCGGGATCATCAGCGTGGCGGCGAGGCTCGGCTCCACCGGCGAGGTGCCGCCGCTACTCCGCCCGGCGCGGTCGTCGAGCCACGCGCCCAGCGTCCGACCAGCGACGTACTCGAACACCATGTACGGATGCGCCTCGTGCTCGCCGATGTCGTAGATCACGACAATGTTCTCGTGGTTGCACCGCGCGGTGACGCGGGCCTCGGCGAGCAGCCGTGCGTTGTCGTGCGCGCCGCGCGAGACCAGGAGCTTGATCGCGACCAGCCGGCCCAGCCGCAGATCGCGCGCCAGGTAGACCGTGCCCATCCCGCCGCGGCCGAGCTCGCGGATCAGCTCGTACTGGCCGAGCCTGCCGCCAGGCACGAACACGGCGGGCGCGGCGAACGCGGGCGCGCCTGACCCGCGCAGATGAGCGGTAACGATCGGCACCGGCTGGGTCGCCCGCTGATCGCGAGGCAGCGGCCCAGTGCTGGTCCCGCTCCGGCGCGGCGGGGCGATGGTGACCGCGCCGACGTCGGCGCCCCGAGCTGGCGTACCGACGCCGACGCCGATCGTATCGGCGTGCGCGTTGGCGCCGGCGTCAGCGGATGCGGGGATGTCCTTCGGGGACCAAGGCGGCGATGTGGCCATGATGTTGTCCGTGCTGGCGGTGTTCCCGGCCGGCGCCGGCACGGCGGCTTAATTGCAAACCGCGAACCCTGACGACGCGACATGAGCCGCGTCCTGGGACGCAAGCGGGCTCACGCCACGGAAGCAGCGTGATTCACTGGCGTCGTACCGAGTTGTGCGAGGCGCCCGGGACTGCCGGTTACCGTCAGCGATCACCCCGCACGAATGCGCTGGACATGCCCATCGGCCGGCTGGACATGCCCAGCCCGCGGCTGGACACGGTCAAGACAGCAGGCGTCATGACGGGCGCCACCGCTACTCACGGGTACGGGCACGATCGACGCGCTCCAGGCAGCGCTGGCGGTCGCGCTCGGCCTGCGCTGCGGACACGCCGAGGAGCTCGATGCGGCGCTCGATGGGCATACAGTAGCTGGTGGCCTTCCACAGGCGCGGGTCTTCGATGGTGGCCGGGGCGAGGTCGTGCCACACGCGCACGGTACGATCGTACGCGGCGGACACGATGCTCCGGCCGTCCGGGCTGAAGCTGGCGCGAACGGGCCGGAGCTCGTGCCCGATCAGGACGACGGGCTCGCCTCTACCATCGGCTTGCCAGACGCGGAGCGTATGGTCTGCGGAGGCTGAGAGGATGCGCTGGCCGTCGGAGCTGAACTCTGCCCAGTTAACGTCGGCGTCGTGTCGCAGTATCAGCGGCTCGCCGTGACCATCAGCATTCCATACCCGCACCGTGTTATCCGCAGATGCGGAAACGATGCGCCGACCATCCATGCTAAATGTCGCGGAATAGACCAACCCGTCGTGGCCGTGCAGTATCAGCGGCTCACCGCGTCCATCGGCATTCCACACGCGTATCGTGTTGTCATCTGACGCGGACACGATGTGCCGGCCGTCGGGGCTGAACGCCGCCGAGTTGGCATCGCCGTCGTGACCACGGAGGATCAGCGACTCGCCGCGTCCGTCGGAATCCCATACGCGCACCGTCTTGTCTCTGGACGCGGACACGATGCGTCGACCGTCCGGACTGAACGCCGCTGCGTAGACAACCTCGTCGTGCCCACGCAGTACCAATGGCTCACCGTTCCCATCGGCATTCCACACCCGCACGGTCCTGTCGTTAGACGCGGATACGATGCGCCGACCGTTTGGGCTGAACAGGGCCGACAAGACAGCTTCGTTGTGACCGCGCAGGATCAGGGGTTCGCCATGTCCGTCGGCGTTCCACACTCGCACTGTCCTATCGTAAGACGCGGATACGATGCGCCGGCCATCCAGGCTGAACGCGGCCGATATGACTGCATCAGCATGACCACGCAAGACCAGCGGCTCGCTGCGCTCATCCGCGCGCCACACTCGTACCGTTTTGTCCAGACATGCAGACACAATGTGCTGACCGTCCGGACTGAACGCTGCCGACCTGACGACATCGGTGTGGCCGCGCAGGACCAGACGCGCGTCACCTCCGTCGGCGCTCCAGATCCGCACCGTCCTGTCAAAACCCGCGGATACGATGCGCCGGCCATCCGGGCTGAACGCTGCTGACACGACCTCATGGTCGTGGCCGCGGAGGATTAGGGGCTCGCCGTTTCCATCCGCACTCCATACCCGCACCGTCTTGTCATAAGATGCAGACACGATGCGGCGATCGTCCGGACTGAATGCCGCCATCGTCACAGCTGCGTCGTGACCACGCAAGACCAGCAATGCACCACCTCCATCGGAGCTCCATATTCGTACCGTCTTGTCCCATGACGCTGACACGATACGTCTACCGTCCGAACTGAACTCCGCCGATCTGACTATCTCGTCATGGCCGCGCAGGATGAGAGGCACGCCGCTTCCATCCGTATTCCACACTCGTACTGACTTGTCATTAGATGCAGACACGATGCGCTGGCCGTCCGGACTGAACTCCGCCGAAGTGACCATTGCTTCATGACCGTGCAGGACCACCGGCGTACCGGTTCCATCGGCATTCCACACCCGTACTGTATTATCACGAGATGCGGATACGATGCGCCGGCCATCCGGGCTGAAGGACACCCATCTGACCGTGCGGGTATGGCCGCGCAGAACCAGCGGCTCGCCACTCCCATCAGCGTTCCATACCCGTACTGTATTGTCAGAAGACGCGGATACGATGCGCCGGCCATCCGGGCTGAATGCTGCCGACCAAACCTCATCCGGATCCGTCAAGACCACGGGCGCGACGCCAGCGTACAGCAGGCGTTTGGCCTCCTGGGCTGCTCCGGGGGGAGGCGCACGGAGATCTTCGATCTCGCGCAATAGCGCTAGCTGGGTCGTGGGATCCTCGGGTAGCGCTCGCATCGCGGCCATCCGGGCGGCATCCCGGGCTCGTGTCGCCTCCTCCGCTGCCTGGCCTGCTAGCGTGATTGCCTCCTTGCGGGCCGCGGTCTGCTTCCATGCCAGCCAGGACATGACGAGTGCGATCAGGACCGCCGTCGCCAGGCCCCCGCCGAATAACCGCCGCCGCACCCGGCGCGCGCGATCGGCCGCCGCGCGCATGGCCGCGAGGTAGCGCTGCTCGACCGGCGCCAACTCGCCCTGGTAGCGCTGCCACCAGGCGTGCGCCTCTCTTGCGACCTCGCCGGTCCACAAGAGCCCCGCGGCGTGGCCGTTCCGCTCCCAGTCGCGTGCCGCACCGCGCAGCCGGGCGAGCATCGCCGCGTCATCCTTGTTCTCGTCGAGCCAGCGCACCAGTGTGGGCCAGCGCGCGATCAATGACTCGTGCACCAGCTCGGCGGCGCGGTCGTCGCCGGTGCGTGCCTCGATGACCAGCAGCCGCGCGTCGACGAGCCGGTGGACCAGGCGCTCGATGTCATCGGGATCGCCGGGCAGCTCCCGCAGCTCGTCCAAGCTCACCACCGCGCGGGTACGCTCGGGTGTCACCAGCCGCTCGAAGATCGCCCGCACGAGCACGCGCTCGCGGCCGGAGATGGCATCCAGCACGCGGTCCGCGTGGCCGGCGAGTGTCCCCGCGATCCCGCCCATGGCCTCATAGCTCGCCCGGGTGAGCAGCCGCCGCTCGCGGTCGCGCTCAGTCCACAGCCGCGACGCCGCGAACTGCAGTAGCGGCAGGCTGCCGGGCGCGGCCGCGACGGCGGCGAGCATGTCGTCGACGATGACGGTGTCTTCGTACCGGCAGTCCGCGGCCTCGACGGGGCGAACCAGCGCCTCGCGCAGCCCGTCGCGGTCGAGCGGCGGCACGAGCATCAGACCGCGGCTGATCGCGTCGGCCAGCTGGCGATGCCCGGCGAGGCGGTCGAGGAAGTCCGAGCGGATCGAGAGCAGCACGCGCAACGGCGAGCTGGCGTCGTCGGCCACCCCGTCGAGGCAGGCCAAGAACGCTGCGCGTTCGGCCGGCTCGGCGCACAGCGTGTACAGCTCCTCGAACTGATCGATGAACACCAGCACGCGGCGGCGCTTGCGGTGCGCCCACGCGCGCAGCGTGGCGCCGAGCCGGCCGGGCGCCGCGCGCAGATCCGAGGGCGCGGGGGTGGTGGCTTGCTCGCCTCTGTCGGGTTCGCTCGCGGTCGCAGCGGGGTCGGTGGCCGCGCGCGTCAGCTCGAGCAGGATCGCGGACAGCGACGCGAGCGGGCTGCGCCCGGGGCGGATGATGAATGCGTCCCAGCCCTCGCCCGAGCGCTTGAGCTGTGGGATCACGCCGGCCCGCACGAGGGAGGACTTGCCCACCCCCGAGGGGCCGGCCAGCGCGATCAGCGGGCTGCTGCGCAGCCGCGCCAGTACCGCGCCGACCTCGCGGGCGCGGCCGTAGAACCGATCCGCGTCCGCCTCCTGGAACGGCGCGAGGCCAGCGAACGGGTTGCCATCGTGGCCCAGCACGGCCACCCGGCGATCCGCCGACAGCACCTCGAGCTCTTGCAACAGCACGCGCGCGTCGCGGGTGCGGTGCGCGCGGTACTTGATCAGGCAGCGATCGATGATCCCAGCCAGCGCGCCCAGATCCGCGCGGCGCTCGCCCACGCTGGGCACCGGAAGATCGAGCGACGTAGCGTCGAGCAGGGCCTGGTGGAGGTTGGCGTCCTCGGGGATCACGGGGTTGGTCCCGGTGACCATCTCGTAGAGCATGATCCCGACCGCCCAGACGTCGGTCCGATGATCGATCGCGTCACCCTCCAGCTGCTCGGGAGACATATACGGCAGCGTCCCCACGATCGCGCCGGGTCCGGCGACCGGCGGGATGGGCAGCGCGGCGCTGGAGGTGGTGGAGGCCTCGCCGCCCGCGAGCAGCGCGGCGATCCCGAAGTCGAGCACCTTGATGGTGCCCGCGTCGGTCAGCATGATGTTCGCCGGCTTGAGATCGCGGTGCACGATGCCCTGCTCGTGGGCGTAGGCCAGCGCGCGCACCACCGGGATCATCAGCGTGGCGGCGAGGCTCGGCTCCACCGGCGAGACGCGGCCACCACTGCGTCCGCCGCGGTCGTCGAGCCACGCGCCAAGCGTCTGACCGGCGACGTACTCGAACACCAGGTACGGGTGCGCGTCGTGCTCGCCGATGTCGTAGATCACGACAATGTTCTCGTGGTTGCAGTGCGCCGTGACGCGCGCCTCCGCGAGCAGCCGCGCGTTGTCGTGGGCACCGCGCGCAGCCAGGAGCTTGATCGCGACGAGCCGGCCGAGTCGCAGATCGCGCGCCAGGTAGACCGTGCCCATGCCACCGCGGCCGAGCTCGCGGATCAGCTCGTACTGGCCGAGCCTGCCGCCAGGCACGGACACGGCGGGCGCAGCGGACGCGGGCGCGCCTGGCCCGCGCAGACTGGCGGTGACGATCGGCACCGGCTGGGTCGCCCGCTGATCGCGAGGAAGCGGCGGGGTGCTGGTCCTGCGCGGCAGGGCAATGGTGACCGCGCCGACGTCGGCGCCCCGAGCTGGCGTACCGACGCCGACGCCGATCGTATCGGCGTGCGCGTTGGCGCCGGCGTCAGCGGATGCGGGGATGTCCTTTGGGGACCAGGGCGGCGATGTGGCCATGACGTTGTCCGTGTGGAGTTGGCCGGCCGGCGCCGGTTCGGCGGAGTCGGTGTGCAAGCCGTGAGCCCGGCGGCGTGACACGAACCGCGCCGTCGGGCGCAGGCGAGCTCACGCCACGGAGGCGGCGTGATCCGCTGGCGTCGTCGCGGGTTGTGCGAGGCGCCCAGGACTGCCGGTTACCGTCAGCGATCACCCCGCACAAATGCGCTGGACATGCACAGCCGCGGGCTGGACATGCACAGCCACCGGCTGGACATGCACAGCCCGCGGGCTGGACACGAATCAGGACACGGCCATCACGGCGTCATCGGGCAACAGCCGGCCAGCGTGAGGCGCTCACGCGGCCACTCCAGACGTGCGCCGCCGTCACACTCGTCGCTATCTCGTAGCCGCGGTGGCCTCCAGGTCCAACCGGATCAAATCTATTCTTTATATCTACCTAAGTAGATATTAAATATTAATGATGTTAAATATCCATTGAGACTGTCTGAAACCCGATTCGCCACCTAGAAACTACACGCGCTCCTCCTCTATAGGTCGCGCATGAGCGGTGGACACGGAGTAGTGATCACGAGTCGGATCCTCCGGTGAGCGATTCCGAGGAGAATCCGTTCGGACGCAAGGCGCTGCTCCACCGACGCGCGCTCGAGGTAGAGCCGGGCCGCGAGCAGAGCACCGCCGCACCCCACGTCCCCGACGTGGGCAAGCGCTCGCTGACCGAGGCACTCGCGGTGAAGTACAGCGCGAGTGCTGCAGCGGAGCTCTTCGAGCGATCACTCAGCGGCGCGCGCGCGCAGCTCGCGCGCCTTGTCCGAGGGCTACCCGGACTTCGCGCCGCATGCCCGGCAGCTACCGAACGGCAAGAACTACGTGGAGATCGAGTACACCGGCTCGCGTTCTGCCGACGAGGCGCTTGCAACCAAGAAGGCCGGGCTGACGCGCACCCCGGACGACCACACCTGGCATCACGCCGAGGATGGTAAGAAGATGTTCCTGGTTCCGACGGAGTTACACGAGGCCGTACGACATACCGGCGGCACGTCGGTGTTCAGGCATCAGCGTGGCGTGGGCAAATATGGAAAGTGAATGGCCTTCCATGGAGCGTCGCGGACCCGCTGTACATGAGTCCGACGTCGCGGCGTTCGAGGGACGCCTCGGGCATCGTCTGCCGGATGACTACCGGCGCTTCCTGCTGGAGGTGAACGGTGGCCGCCCAGACGACACGAGTTGCCAGTATAAATTTGGGGTCATAAACCAGTTCTTCAGCCTCAACGACCCGCATACAGGACGAGACCTCACGGCTGCCAACAAGCGGCCAGCAATCCCGAGTCGACAGCTGCTCTACGTCGGTGTTGACGGCATGGGCACACGTTTTCTCGTGGCGCTCGCAGGCGACCAGCGGGGGCAGGTCTGGATCCAGGACATGGCGAATCCGCGTCCCGACGACGCAAACCCGCGCGTCTTGTGGCACGACCGCCGCGACCTGGAAAAGCTCGCCGACAGCTTCGAGGAGCTCATGCGTACGCTGGGCCCGCTCCAACAATGAGCCAACTCGACGAGCTCGTCGCGAGCCGGCCGACCCTTCGCAGGCTCGGTCAGATCCAAATCCATTCTTTATCCGCTTCGTAAATATTTATATTAACGATACCCATTGAGACTGCCTGAAATCCGATTCGCCTCCTAGAAAATACACGCGCTCCTCCTCTATAGGTCGCGCATGAGCGGTGGGCACGGAGTGATGATCACGAGTCGGATCCTCCGGTGAGCAATTCCGAGGAGAATCCGTTCGGACGCAAGGCGCGGCTCCACCGACACGCGCTCGAGGTAGAGGCGGGCCGCGAACAGAGCACCGCCGCGCCCCACGTCTTCGACGTGGGCAAGCGCTCGCTGACCGAGGCACTCGCGGTGGAGTACAGCGCGAGTGCTGCGACGGAGCTCTTCGAGCGATCACTCAGCGGCGCGCGCGCGCAGCTCGCGCGCCTCGTGGGCGCGTGCGCCGCGGCGGATCGCCTCGAGGCTGTGACCGCGGCCGGCATGCTGAGGCAGAACCTGCGCACGGCGGGCGCGCATGCGAGCCACGGTCCCGACGTGGGGCTCGCGGAGCGGCAGGCGCGGCTCGGCGAGCTCGAGGCGCGGGCCGAAGGCGCGCTCCGCGACGGGCACGATGCCGGGCTCGTGCCGGCGAGCCTGGCGAGCCGCGTGATGGCGGCGACGCCAGCGCCAGCGACGCTAGCCGCGCCGGCCGCCGCCGCGCCGATGGCGATGCCAGCCGCGCCGATGGCGATGCCGGCCGCGACCCCGGCCGCGACGGTCGCGCCGATGCTTCCGCCCGGCGCCGACTACCAGCCGATCGGCGACGGCGGTGACATGCTGATCCGCGTCGCGTGGCTCGCGGGCGATCCGGCGGTCAATCTCGCCCAGCCGTGGATCTACGCGCCGACGAAGTGGCCGCACCTCCTGCGCGCGCTCAAGGCGCACGCGCTCTGGTGGATGCCGGACGCGGCCTTCGCCGAGGCCGGGACGCTGCGCATCCGCGGGCCGATCGATCCGGCGCTGGAGGTCCTCCGCACGGAGCTCCTGCCCGAGGTGTTCGGGCTGATCGGCCTGCCGCCCGGCTCCCTCGTCGAGTGGCGCTTCGAGCCCGACGGCGGGTACGAGATCATCAGTGCCGCGGTCCTCGCGCACATTCAGGACCTGCCCGGCGGCGACAGCCGCAAGCTGATCCCGCCCGCCGTCGCAGAGCAGTCCAAGCGGCGGCTGTACGAGCAAGCGGGGCTCCCGCCGCCCGCGATCGGCAGGCTCGCGAGCCGTACAGTGGAGGTCCAGAAGCGCGACGCCGCGCTCGTGACCCGGTTCGCGCCCGACGCCATGCGCGCGATGCTCGGCCCGCGCTGGGACGAGCTGGTCGCCGGTCCACGGACGAACCAACCGCCCGCGAGCTCGGCGTTCGAGGGCGTCTTCTTCGACAACGCGATCCCGCTCGAAGATCGCCGCTACTTCGTCGACTGGATCCGCAACGTCTACGGCGGCGTCCCGAACGGGGTCGACGCGCCGGCGGATCTGGCAGCAATGGCGCTGCTGCGCCGGATCGACGCACACCCGCTGCGCGACCAGCTCCTCGCGCGCGTGCGGCAGACGTTCCCCGGCGGCGCGCGGATCGACTGGCGGCGCCTCGAGCGACTGATCCACGAGGTCGAAGAAGAAGCCGCCCGCGCGCTGCATGGCCTCGCGAAGCTGCCGGCGGGGAGCGCCCGCGGCGACCGGTACTACGATCGTCCGGTCTCCGGCGAGATCTTGGGCCTCGGCTCGCTGGCCTCCGCTGGCAAAGAAATCGCGTTCTGCTTCTCGTCGACCGACCCGCACCCGTTCGGCTTCGTCCACGTCGCGGTGCGCTGGATCGCGACGCCGCTCGGCGAGCCGACGAAGATCCTGCACCAGGGCGACACGCGGCACTTCGCGCACCACGAGCCGGCGCGCTGGCACGTCCGCTTCGACAAGGTCGGCACGTACCGGATCACCGCGTTCGTCGATCACGAGAGCTACTGGCCGGCGCACTTCGAGACGCTCGTCGAGGTCAAGACCGAGCAGGCGCGGCTGGGCGAGGTCGAAGCGACCGCGTTCGGCGACTTCGGCGCGCAGACGAGCAAGACCGGCCGGCGCGAATTCTTCGAGGTGTCGTGGACAAACGATCGGCTCGGCGACGACAAGTACACGTTCGGCGAGCTGACCGAGGGCCAGGTCCCGGCGGGCTTCCAGCGCAGATCGCTCGCGGAGCGGCTCGCGCCGATGGCCGCCGATCGCGCCAGGCTCGAGCGGCTGATCCAGGAGTACGAAGGCGAGCGGCGGCTTGCCTATGACGCGAAGGACATCGTCAGGTACGCGCGGAGCGCGCTGGCCGCGCTCGCCGCGACGAAGCAGAAGATCGACGACGACGCCAGGGAGCTCGTGCCGTTCGAGCTGCGTGGCGCGTTCCTCAGCGAGCGGGACGGCGTCCGCTCGGGGACGCTGAGCCTCCTCGGGCTCGTGGGTCGCCGGCCCGGCGCGACGAAGACCACCGTCCGGATCCATGACACGAGCCAGCTCTACGAGCAGCGGCACGCCGTCTACACCGGCACGGACTACCACTTCCGCGAGGCGATCGAGGACGCGTTCGTCGACCTGTGCAAGGCGTACCCGCCGGGCCGCGTGAGCGTCCTGTTCGAGCAACTCAGCGTAGATGCCCGGCCGACCGGCCGAACGATGGGCTTTACGCTCCATACGGGTACGGCGTGGAAGGACGCCAAGGCGGTCCTCTGGAATGGCAAGGTCCAGCTCGCCGTCAACCTCGCCGCCGCGGCTGCCGCGGTCTTCGCCCCTGGGGCTGCCGTCGTCACGATCTCGCTCGTCACCGCGTACAACGCGGTCGACACGCTCGACAGCCTCGCGGAGCTGCACCGCAAGGGCCAGGCGGCGTGGAAGGACGACTTCGAGGCCGGGCTGTCGATCGGCCTCGATCTGCTGCCGTTCCTCGGCCGGCTGACGAAAGCCGGAAAGCTCGGCGGCGCGGCCCTGTTCGCGATCGACGTCGCGCAGATGGCGACGAACGTCGTCGTGCTGACCGATCGCGGCGTCCAGCAGGTGCGCGATCTCCGCAACGGGCTCATCAGGGACATCGCGCGGCTCGCAGAGGAGATCGAGCACCTCCGCCGCGTCAACGACTCGGACCCGCGCATCGCGGAGAAGGAGCGACAGAAGGCGGAGCTGATCGGCAAGGCGCGGCGGCAGGCGGCCGAGACGTTCACGGCGATGGCGGCGAGCGGCGCCGTCATGCTGTTCACGCCGGTCGCGTTCAACCACCTCGTGAACGGAGCGCCCACGCGGGCCGCGCGGGCGCTCGAGGCGGCAGGCGTGCTCGTCCACGAACCAGGCGTCGAGCCGCATTATCGTCCGGATACCGGACGCATCCACGGCGACCGCGCCCGGCTCGACGACGCCAAGCTCGCGGCGCTCCAGAGCGCCTACGACGCGGATGTCTACCGCCGGCACACCGAGATCGGGCAGCTCCTCGGCGCAGCACCGGAGCAGATCGCGATCGTCCGCAAGCCGGGCCTGTCGCGGACGGCGATGACGAAGCGCCCGGATGGCAGCTGGGAGATCACGGCTCCGGAGGGGCGCCCGCACGGCAAGCTCCTCGACGATATCCGCGGCCAGCGAACACCGCTCAAAACCGCGGAGCTGCGCGCCGAGGTCGACGGGCGCCTCGCGCGCGCGAAGGTGACCGCGGCGTTCCGGCTCGAGGTGCTGGAGCCGGCAGAGTTCGCGCGGCGGTTCTCGAGCCAGCAGGGCCGCGCCTCGATCCTCGTGCACGCGGACGGGGGCGTGACGATCTACGCCCGGGCCGACGCGTCGTCGCACGACGTCGCCGATGAAGCCATCCACCTGCTCCAGCTCGGCGACGCCTCGCAGCCGCGGCTCGGCGAGAGCATCCGCATGCTCGGCGAGGCGACCGTCGGCCGGTGGACCGAGATGGACCTCGAGATGCGCAAGCAGCTGTTCGAGCGCAAGCTCGAGGTCGAGATCGACGCCAAGACGCGCCGGCTCGCGGAGCTAGGCGACGCCGACCCGCAGCGGCAGGTGCTCCTCGAGCAGCTCGCGAACCTCCGCGCGCTCGAAGCGCAGTCGCGGGCGATCTCGCCCGACGAGCTCCAGCTCATGCAGGCCGCCCCGGCGCAGGCGCCGCCGTTCCTCAGCGATCCGGCCTGGCTGTTCGCGAAGCGGACGAGCACGACGAAGGGCGACGATCTCTCGGTATCCGGCGTCGACTCGTCGAAGATCAAGCTGAAGCCCGTCACGGACAGCCCGGCCTGCAAGCTCGGCAAGGTGGTCCAGGTCGGCGAGCCGTGGACGAAGGTGACGATCGTCTCGTCGAGCAACACCGGGACCGTGAAGCTCGATCGCACCCGCCCCGACCGCGTCATGGTGGATGGTCGGGTCTACGTGATCGAGGATGGCGCCAAGCTGCACGTCAAGGACGGCCAGCGCGTGGAGGAAGGCACCGTGCTCGCGACCGAGCCTCCCGAGATCTACCGGCGGGTCAGGCTCACGCTCCCCGACGGCACCATCCACACTCGCGAGGAGTACCTGTCGCGGAAGCGCGGCTGGGTGCAGGCGGGCGAGCACACGACCCGGCGCAGCGCCATCACCGAGCAGGCCGCGCGCGACCAGCTCACGCACGAGCTCGACGCCGAGAAGGCGCTCGTGCGCGATTCGACACAGTCCTCCAAGCCGGATCGGCTCGTCGACTGGATGCGGATCCAGCACCAGAACGCACAGGGCCAGGGCTTCGACGACGTGATCGTCGAGTTTCGCGGTGACCCGCCGAAGGCGCGGATCCGGATCATCGAAGTCAAGGACTATCCAAACCGCAACGTGTCGCTCGGCGAGATGTCGGCGATCCGCGAAAACCTCAACGCAAACATGGAGCGGCTACGGCGAGAGATCCGCGAGGCCGTTAAAGCAAAAACTCCCGTGACACGCCCCGCCGGCTATCACCACCTCACCGAGGCGCAGCTCGCTGCACTCCAACAAGCAATGCAAAACAGCGATTTCACGATCGAGCTCCACCTCGGCCCGAAGACCTCGATCGGAACCGAGTCACGACCCGACTCGATCCTTAGCAAGCTCCGCGCCGAGCTCAGGGCTTCACCCGAGCTCAGTGGTAAGGACGTGCTGGCGACCGGCGCGCCGAAGCATGTCGATCCGAAGCACATCGACGCCGCAACTCGCGGAAGCACAGGAGATCGCCGATGACATGGTCCGAGCGCCTCGCCCACATGGCCAAGTTCCAAACAGGAGACTACTTCACTCATCACGTGCCGCGCTTTGTCGCGGATCGGCTCGAAGCGCACAACCAGGGGGGCGCGGGCTCGGCCGGCCAGGTCGGAGAAATGGCCGCGGAGTTGCTCTTCACGCGCGGCCCCGCGTTCGTGCGCAATGCCTTCGCGCCGATGCGCCACGTCCTCCCGCAGGCGGTCGCTTCCTACCTCAAGGAGTGTGATGTCACCATCCGTGAGAATCGTCCTCTCTCGACGGCGATCCTCACCCTGTCCGATGCAACCAACGCGTTCGAGATCATCGGCTTCGACGTCCCGCCCTCGGTCCTCGAGTCATTTCGGAGATACCTCGTGGCCATCGACGTACCTCGCGAGTCTCCCGCGTTGAGCTGGATCAGAGGCTTCACCGCGCTCGCCCTGAACGAGCGGCGCGTGTGGACGATGATCGCCGGGTACATCCCTGGTCAGGCCATCCCGTTCAGACCAGGGGAGACCTTCGAGTTCAACGTGCAAGGACTGCTCGCGCACCTCGGCGCCGCGCGCCTCGTCGGCGCAAGCTTCGAGGACGTCAGGCCCGCGTTCTGGCACTTCATGATGTGCGCCGACATGCTCTTCGACGTGAACCAGATCGACTACGAGCTCGTCCTCTGGATCGCGCGGGTCGTCTTCCACCACATTGCCGGGGAGCCGCTCGGCTCGGTGGCGGACCTGCTCTACACCACGATCCAGACCTGCGTCACGCATGGCCTCTGATCGCGATGCCGCTCGATGCGAGCTTCTGCTCTCCAAGCTCGCTCGCACCCCAACACAAAGAATTGATATCGACACCTGTTGGATATCTGCCAGATGTCTCTCCTGCGATTCAGCCAACGTCACTAACGCTCCTACCTTTGGAAAATGTCTCAGACGTGACGAGACGTGACGAGATGGATTGCAATTCTGGCGAGCGCAGGAAAGACTCGCGACATGGACTGGGTTAGTCCGGTGACGGTCAGCGTCGACGATCCGATGCTCGGGCGATGGATCGGTGGTTACCGCGTCTCGACGCTGCTCGCCGAGGGCGGGATGGGCAAGGTCTACCTCCTCGTCCATGCCACCAGCCCCGAGCTGCGGCGTGTGCTCAAGGTGGTCCACGGCTGGATCGTGGTGCACTACCCGCAGCTCGTGGAGCGTTTCTTCCGCGAGGCCCGCACCGCGGCGTCCCTCCGCCACCCGAACATCATCGAGATCTTCGACTACTCGCGCCTCCTCGAGGATGGTCAGCCGTACCTGGTGATGCCGTTCCTGGACGGCGTCGATCTCGGCGAGCACGTCCAGCGGATCGGGGCGCAACAGGGGCACGCGGGGCGCGTCTCCTTCGAGGTCGCCCTCCCGCTGCTCCTCCAGGCGTGCACGGCACTGCGCGCTGCCCACGCGAAGGGGATCGTCCATCGGGATCTCAAGCCGTCCAACTGCTACGTAGTGACCGGCGACCACGAGCGCCCTCGACTGGTCCTGCTCGACTTCGGGATCGCGAAGGTGCTCGATCCCGCGCTGCGCGGCGATGGCACGCAGACCCGAGTCGTCCTCGGAACGCCCGGCTACATGGCCCCGGAGCAGGCGCGCGGTCACGAAGTGGATCACCGCGCCGACATCTACGCGCTCGGCGTCCTGGCCTACGAGATCCTGACCGGGCGGCTGCCGTTCCATGGCATCACCTCCGAAGACCTCGCCATCCAGCAGGTGAACACGCTGCCGCTGGCGCCGAGCGCGCTGGTGCCGGAGATCCCCGGCGAGGTGAGCGCGCTGGTGATGCGGTGTCTGGCGCCTGCTCCGACCGGGCGGCCCGCAACAATCATGGAGGTGGCGCAGTGCCTGATTCGCGCCACTCGAAACGGATGGGACGTGGCCCGTGAGGTCGCCCCGGACTTGCTCGCCCCCTCGGCCGCGGCGCCCACCGCGCCGGCTTCGCCCGACACGATCGCCGGCGTGGCGACTCACCACGTGACGCTCGCCGCGGCGAGCAGATGGAGCAAGCGCGCCGTGTGGATCGCGCTGGCGCTCGTGGCTAGCGTGACCCTCGTTGGGATGCACCAGGGGCTCGGGCGCGACGCGCGCGAGCCGGCGACCGCTCAGCTCGCCGCCGTGGCAGCCGTTTCGGGCACGAGCGTTCCAGATGTTGAGCCCGCGCGGGTGGGAGATCCAACGCGGGCTCCGGGGACGGGCGCGGCTGCGGCCGCCATGGCGAGCGCGGCGGGACCGGATGCGGGGATGGCAGCCGCAGCCGCGCCCGTCGCGGCGTCTGCGCGCGCAGTGAATCCGGCGCCTGTGCGGCCGCCGCCGTGGCCTGCCGCGCCAGTGCCGTCACGCTCGCTCGAAGACTGGGCGCCGAGAGCGGGCGCGTCGCAGCCAGCCCCCAGAGGGAGCGGCGAGCTCGAGATCTTCGTGCGGCCGTGGGCGGAGATCTGGCTCGACGGCAGGCCCGTCGGCCAGACGCCGTTCCGGCAGCAGCTCATGGCGGGCCGGTATCGGTTGCGCCTCGAGAACGAGGACTCAGGTAGGAGCGAGACCCTGGAGCTCGTCGTGACAGCCAACCAAACGACCACGATCCGGCGGGCGTGGTGACGGCGGCAGCGCAGCCAAACGATATCTTGATTGATGGAACTGCCAGTAGTCGTCGAAGTCGCCACTCGCGCGCAGTGCGCGCAAGCGCAGCACCGCTTCAGCTCCGATTAGCCTCAACCACCGAGCCGTACCACGTCGTCGGCGGCGATGGCTCGTCACGGATGACGCACGTCGCGCGCAGCGGGCTCGTCGGACGCGCCGGGCGGCCGGATGGCACGCGGAGTGCCGCGCCGGCCCCGGCTCGCTTGCGGCGGCTCCCCGCGTCGAGCACTCTGCTGCTCGAATCGCACAGGAGAACCTCATGAAGGCGCTCGCTCGAACCCTCTCCGCCGCAGCGCTGCTCGCCGCCTGCGGCGACAACGGCAAGCCGGCCACGCCCGACGGCGGCCCGCCCGACGGCGCCCCGCCGGAGCAGAACGTCCTGCCCCCGCGCATCACCAACGTCGTCGGCCCGACGAGCTACGACGGCAACACCGACGACCTGCTCACCGGCGGGCTCGGCAAGACAGGCATCAGCAGCAACACGCCCCCGGGCTTCGCGGATCCGGCGAACCCGACCGTCGCCGAGCTGCGCCGGCGCGCGATCTACACCAACTACCGCGGCGTGCTCGATCCGAGCGCGGCCGGCGGCTTCGGCACGCTCTACGGCCCCAACGTCGACGTGAACGGCAACGCCACGGCGGGCGAGGGCAAGATCGCCGGCAAGGAGTACCTGGCGTACGCCGACGACGGCACCGGCAAGAAGAACGTCGGCCTGATGGTCCAGATCCCGGCGAGCTTCGACCCGAGCAACGCGTGCATCGTCCTCGGGCCGTCCTCGGGATCGCGCGGCGTCTACGGCGCGATCGGCTCGTCCGGCGAGTGGGGCCTCAAGCACGGCTGCGCCGTCGCGTACACCGACGCGGGGAAGGGCACCGGCTACCACGACCTCGCCACCGATAAGGTCAACCTGATCGACGGCCGGCTGGTGAAGCGCTCCGACGCCGGCAACCTCGCGCACTTCAGCGTCGATCTGACCGGCGCCGCCCTGACCGCATACAACACCGCGTTCCCCAACCGCTTCGCCTACAAGCACTTCTTCTCGCAGCAGAACCCCGAGGCGGACTGGGGCCAGAACGTCCTCGACAGCGTCCGCTTCGCGTTCTGGGCGCTCAACGAGGAGTACGCCCCGGTCCACACGGCGTCGGGCAAGCACACGCGGACCATCAAGCCCGACAACACGATCGTCATCGCCTCCTCCATCTCCAACGGCGGCGCCGAGTCGCTGCAGGCGCTCGAGCAGGACGACGAGGACCTGATCGACGGCCTGATGGTCACCGAGCCCAATGCTCAGCCGCGCGACATGACCGGGGTGACCGTGAAGCTCGGCGGCGCGGCGGTCGCCGGCACCGGCAAGCCGCTCCTCGACTACTTGACCTACAAGATGCTCTACGAGCCGTGCGCGGCGATCGCCGCCGAGGCCCAGGCGCCCAACGGCGTCCGGCCGGGCTGGCTCGGCGGAGGCACGGCGCCGCTCGGCAACGCGCTCACCCAGGTAGCCGGCGTGGAGCTGCAGACGATCGCTGCCAACCGGTGCCAGAGCCTCGTGGACAAGGGCCTGATCACCGGCAATAACACCGCCGCGCAGGCGTCCGCGGCGCTGGCGAAGCTCGTCGAGTACGGCTGGAACGATCCGATCATCAACGCGCTGCACGCGTCGCACTACCGGCGCATCGACGTCTACCCCGCGTTCGGCCACGCCGTGGCGTACGGCAAGTTCTCGGTCGCCGACAACGTGTGCGGGTTCAGCCTCGCCAACGTCGACGCGACCGGCAACGTCGCCCCGCAGGACGCGACCCAGTCGCTCCTGTTCGGCACCGGCACCGGGATCTCGACCGGCGGCGACCTCATCTACAACGACTCCATGAACGGCGCGAAGCTCTACCACGTCGGCGTCTCGCCCTCGACCCAGCGCATGGACGGCTCGCTCGACGGCCTCCTGTGCCTGCGCGACCTCACGACCGGCGTGGACACCGTCACCGGCGCGCCGCTCACCGGCGCCGCGGCCACGAGCAGCGCGCGGGTGCGCGCCGGCCTGGCGGAGGTGCTGCTCGAGGGCAACCTGCGCGGCAAGCCGGTCGCGATCATCTCCGGCCGCAGCGACACGCTCTTGCCGGTGAACCACGCCTCGCGCGCCTACGTCGCCTTCAACTCGAAGGTCGAGGGCGCTGCGGGCAACGTCCGCTACTACGAGATCGTGAACGGCAACCACTTCGACGCGTTCCTGCCCGCCGTCGTCGGCATCGTCGGCTACGACGCGCTCCTGGTGCCGGTGCACTACTACTTCGTCAACGGGATGGACCTCATGTGGGCGAGGCTGAAGAACGGCATGGCGCTGCCGCCCAGCCAGGTCGTGCGCGCCACGCCACGGGGGCTGCCCGCCGGGAACGCGCCGCCGCTCACCACCGCGAACGTCCCGAAGATTGCCGGGACGCCGGCCGCCGGCGACGCGATCACGGTGTCCGCCGGCACGATCGACGTGCCGAACTGATCGCGGAGGGGCGCATGGGCGGCGAGTCGCGGAGGCTTGGGTCATGTAGTGCGTGAAATCGCGAAAGACCGGCGCAATGTCCGCATAGACCATCTGGTTGCCACGCGCGACCGTGCGGCTGACATGGGAGACAACCTCGGTGGAAATGAAGGCCCGCAGGGGAAACAGCTCGCCCCGATGCCGCGCCCGGCGAGATGGTAGTTGCGGAGCGTAGCGTCGGTGAGCGCGGCGATCTCCTCGACGGAGAGGACCTGTGCAAGGCGCCCGATCGTGGTCACACTCGCAGCCTTCTCGCAGCCGCCACCCTGCGGCGGTGACCTCCAGGTCCAGCCAGATCAAATCCATTCTTTATACTCGCCGGGCAGCCAATATTAAATATTAACAATACCAGGATACTCATTGAGACTGTCTGAAACCCGATTCGCCACCTAGAAAACACACGCGCTCCTCCTCTATAGGTCGCGCATGAGCGGTGGGCACGGAGTGAGGACCTGCTCTACACCACGATCCAGACCTGCGTCGCGCATGGCCTCTGATCTGCTCGCAACGCCGCGCCGCGCGATCTCGGTCGTCTAAATCTGTTCTTTATCCGATGCGAATTTATTGTATCGTGACGATATCTTGATTGATGGTATCTAAACAATCCGATCACTCCTTGAATTACACGGTTCATCCGTAGACGGTTAAAGCAGCAGCAGTTAGCGTCACGCCATGGTTCAGCCCACGACGGTCGACATCGAAGACCTCCCCGAACCGGCTCGCTGTGCGCTCGCCGATGCGATCAACCAACGCTTCTTCGCGATGGCGAAGCCGGCCTCGAGCTTCTACATCTTTCTGCTGATCATCGGTGGCGTCGCCGCGCTCGGTTATGCGCTTCTTGGTGGTTACGGCGAGGTCGATACCGCGCATCAGAGCACCGCAGAGGTCGCGCTGTACGTCGGAGGCTACGCTGGGATCGCGGCCGGCGTCCTGCTCGCACGAAAGCGCAAACAGCTCCGCCGTCTGCTCGGGTTCACGCCGGGAGTCTACGTGCTCGGATCGCGCTTGCTCGATACGCGCGGACGCAAGCTCAAGGCATATGCATTGCTTGACTGCCAACCGCGAATCACCAACCACCACCTCAACGGTGTATACCAGCAGACGACGGTCGCGTGGCCCGGCGCGACGATCGCGTTCCGACACAGGGACGACGCCTGGGAGGCCCTCGGCAAGATCGATTCGACCTTGGCGATGCTGTCTCAGGCTGCGCAGCACAACGACTTCGAGCGCCTGTTGATGCTCGATCCGGTGATGGTCGGGCTCTTGATGATGAACAGCGGCGAGTCACCAGATCGACGGCCGCAACGGAAGACGTGGATTCTGCCCGTCGCCGCGGCCGTCGGCGTCGCGGTGCTGTCGCCGACCACGTGGTACGTTCGCAACCACCTCAGCCTCGAGGCCGCGTTCGACGAGATCACCGAGCCGCACCACGTCGACACATGGATCGCGCACGGCGGCGATGCCACACGTGGATACAAGCGGAAGATGCAGGTCGCGATGTTGCGCGCTCTCGATGCATCGCAGGCAGATCAGCTGCGTGCAGTGCTCGCGAAGTATCCCGATGCACCGGCGGATCTGGTGACAGCCGTCAAGGCTGCATTGAAAGCCCGCTACCAGAAGACACGCGAGGAGGCGCTCGCGCTGTCGCAGGCGCCGCAGGTCACGTGGTACATTAACCAAGTCTACGATCGGCTCGAAAATGATAACGCGGTCGCGGCGATGCAGATCGAGATTGCGCGAACCGACAGCTCCGGTCTGAGCCAACTCGACGAGCTCGTCGCGAGCCAGCCGACCCTTCGCAGGAAGATCGTTCCCGTCGCGAAGTACTTCGGCACGAACGACGACATAGCTCGGACCGAGCGCCTGAAGTCGGCTATCGAGCAGGGTCTCGAAAAATTCTTTCCGCGCGACGTGATGAAGCTCGAGACCACAGCGAAGGATGCGCCTACGATCGAGATCTTCTATGTGATCAGCCCGAAGATCAGAGCCGATGGCACGCCGTCATTCTATATCGAGATGGATCAGACCCGCCAGCCGCGTCCCGGCGCAATGTCGTATCCGGGCATCCAGTTCGAGCTCGGCGCGACGCTCAAGGTTCCTGGCGGCCCAGAGCCGCAGACCGTCACGTTCACCGCGACGCCGGCTCCGACGATCACCGTTCACGACCCCGACGATCACTCGGCGATCTATCACGCGATGGCCGAAAGCGTGTTCAGCGATCTGCAGGGCAAGCTCGTCGCGGCACTCGGCGGCAAGGGCGGCAAAGCTGACGCGCCGATCTCCGACTAGCCGCCGCTTGTGGCTCCCGCTCAGCAACCCACGAGGTGGATGCGCTTGCCGGCGTGCTCGATGGTCCGGTTCCACAGCCGCTCGGCCCACGGCTTCGTGGTGCGGAGATCGAACAGGACCAGCCAGCCCTCGCCCAAGCCGAGCGAGTCGAGGTAGGCCACGATCTGCTCGATCGCGCGCTCCTCGGTGTACGAGTCGCGCCGCAGCTTCACCTCGATGACGTGGCGGACCCCCTTCCACTCGATGATCAGATCGAGGGCGCCGCGGCCGAGCGCGTACTCTCGCTCGATCCGGCCGCCTCCGTTGAGGATGCGCTGCAGGAACGCCATCAGCATGAGGTGAGGCCCGGACTCGCGATAGGAGAAGCCCTCCGCCGCGAGGTGCCCGTCCTCCCGCCAGAAGGTCTGCCACGCGGCCAGGAGCTTCGGCACGTCGAGCGCGCCGTCAGGCCGCACGAACGGCGCAGTCTGGATCTGGATCTGCCCCTGATCGACGTACGTGAGCGCGCGCGGGATGACCTCGCGGTAGATGGGATTGGCGATCTCGTAGGTGCCGCTGCTTCGGCGCAAGAGGCCCAGCCCGATGACGTAGGCGAAGTCGTCGTCGAGCGCATCGCCGCGGGTGCGCTCCCCGGCGAGCATCGGATCGAGGATGCGGCGGACACGAGGCTCGCGCAGCTTGGAGATCAGAGAGTCGATGTGGGTCCGGCGGTCGAGGATGATCCGCTCTTTCGCCGAATCGATGTGCTCGATCGTGACGGGAGCGGTTCGGTCGGGGACCTCGCGGCGCACGGCCTCGTCGGCCAGGGCATTGACGAGCCATGGATGGCCTTGCGAGAGGTCGAATACGCGAGCGATGGCATCGGGCTCGAAGCGCTGGCCGGTAGCGGCCGTGTGCTGGGCGAGCAGCTCCTCGACATCGGCGCGCGTGAACGTGGGCAAGGTGAGCGCGTCGGCGGTGATGTTGAACGGCGAGGTCGTGCCGAGCCAGGACACGGCCGTGCGATCCTGCTCGGCGAGCGCGTAGTCGCGCACCTGCCGCATCCCCACGAGCGCGACGCTGTGCGGGAACGGGCGCTTCGATCGCGCGATGTAGCCGGCGCGGAGCTGCGTGAGGAAGCTGACCATGGTCTTGCCAACGAGCCCGTCCGCCTCGTCGAACAGGACCACGAGGGGCAGCGGACAGCGCGCGGCGAGGTCGCCAAGATAGAGCTCGAGCGCCGCGGCGGGGGTGGCGAGGTAGCTCGCGCGATCCGCGGGGATGGCCACCTCGGGCAGATCCGCCTGGACCGCTCTGTCGAGACAGCGCAGGATGGCATCGAACGCCACCGCGGGATCGGGCTCCTCGCGCGCGATCTGGAGATCGACCCAGAGGGCCGAGGCTGTCCCGACCTCGCGGTAGTGGGAGACGATCCAGTACAGGCTCGTGGTCTTGCCGGTCTGGCGGCCCGCCGTGAGCGTGAAGTACTTGCCCTCGTCGATCAGCTCGAGCGCGCGCCCGAGCCGGCGCCCGGGCGGCACCATGTAGTGCTCGCCGGGGAGGCACGGCCCGGCGATGTTGAACGAGGGGCGCATGGGCGACGAGGCCATCTTGCCTCACGTGCGTGCGTACGGCATCGGCCCGATGCGCGAATCCGGCGCGAGTGGGCGATTGCTGAGCGCAAGCGGGGCCGCGCGATCAGTCGAACGCATCGGGCGCCGCCTCGAGGAGCCAGAGCACGGCCTCGAGGGTCGCGGGAAGTCGCCGCACGGAGCACACGCGAGGACGAACAGGAAGCGATCCCACGGATCGCGCGACTCAAGGTTGCGGGGATCTGCGAGGTCCGGAGGCGAGGACGCGAACGCCCACCCCTGGTTGAACAGCCACTCGGGCCCCAGGGACGCGGGCGCCTCGTCCATGTGTCGCGAGGGACGTCATGGCTACTTGACGGCGATGGGGTTGATGATCGCCTGGACGGCCCCGGTGACGCGGGCCGGCCCCAGCGTGAAGAACGCCTCCCAGGCCTTGTCCTTCACCATCTCCGAGGTGTCGATGTTCTCGAGAATGTAAATGCCATTCGACATGAGGAGGATCTGGTGCACCTGGAATGCGCCACTCCCCTTCTCGCCCGGCAGCACCTCCACCCCCCAGGTGTCGGCGCCGACCATCGCCACGCCCAGCGACGCCAGATACTTGGCCCCGTCGATGCCAAGGCCGGGCTCGCCAGCGCTAAAGCGCTTTTCGTCCTTGCCAATAAGCTTGAGCCAGCCCGTATGGAACAGCACCACGTCCCCCTTCTCGATCGCTTTCACGCCTTGCTTCTTCAGCGCACCCTCGATCTCGGCCCGGTTGAAGGCCGTCCCCTCCTTGACGGGATCGCTGCCGAGATAACCGGCCATGTCGAGCACCACGACCCGGGTGGCGATCGGCGGCACCGTCTCGATTCCGAGCTTGGTGAGGCCGTCTGTTTTGACGAAGTCAGAGGCTTTGTTGCAGTTGTAGTAGACGCTGTCGCTCCCGAGGTGGCCCAGCCCGTCGAGCTGCGAGCCGACCCCGACCCAGCCAGTGATGATGTCGTCGTTATAGGTGGTCTTGGTCGCCCCGATGGTCGTGCCGGCTGGCTGCCCCGGCTGGAGGACCGTGATCGAGAAGGTACGAGGCGGATAAGCGGGCGTGAGCCGGTTGGTCTCGATCCCCAGTCGATAGGATTTCCCGCGGGTGATCAGCTTGCTCGCCGCCAGCGTCTTGGCCGGCGTGACGTTGTTGAGCGCACCCACCTGGTCCGCGGGGCCGTACTTCGATGGGGTGCAGGGCTCCGCCGAGGCGGGTTTGAGAGGGGACATCGTGATCGTCAAGAGTGCCGCGAACAACACAGGCGAAGGATTCGATGGGCGTGTCATGGGCCCGCGATTCTAGCTCGCCGCCGGCCGTCAGGGCGCCGCACCAGGGTAACCCGGGCGGGGCGCTACAAAGAAGCTGTCAGACCGGCCTGGTACGGTGCGCTGGTCACGCGAGGCGTCATGAATCGAAAACTTGCAGTGGCGAAGTCGGCGGCGCGCGCGCGCGGGCGTCACGCACGCGGACGAACGCGGGTGGACGCGACGTTCCCTGTGGCGCCTCCGCGGGCCGACGTGCCGGCCGACTACGTCGACACGCTCGCCGACATCAAGCAGCGGATCTCGGCGCAGCGTCTGCGCGTGGTCACCGCGGCGAACGTCGCCATGGTGGAGCTGTACTGGGAGATCGGTCGCACGATCCTCGATCGGCAGAGTCACGCGGGCTGGGGCGCCAAGATTATCGACCGGCTGTCCGAGGACCTGCGCGCGGCGTACCCTGACATGCGGGGGTTCTCGCCCCGTAACCTCAAGTACATGCGAGCTTTGGCGGCGGCGTGGTCGGATCCGGTAATTGTGCAACGGGTCGTTGCACAATTGCCCTGGGGCCACAACGTGACGCTGCTCGATCGCCTCAGCGACCTCGAGACGCGCACGTGGTACGCGCGCTGTGCCCTTGAGCAGGGCTGGTCGCGCGACATCCTCACGCTCCAGATCGAGAACCGTGCGCACGAGCGGCACGGAAAGACGATCAGCACGTTCGCGAAGACGTTGCCGCCGGCCGACTCGGACATGGCCGAGCAGGTGTTCAAGGATCCCTATCTGTTCGACTTCCTCGGCACCGCAGATCCGCGCCGCGAGCGCGAGGTCGAGCAGGCCCTCGTCGATCACATCCAGCGGTTCCTGCTTGAGCTCGGGACCGGCTTCGCCTTCGTCGGGCGCCGCGTCCACCTGGAGGTCGGGCGGCAGGACTTCTACCTCGATCTCCTCTTCTATCACCTGAAGCTGCGCTGCTTCGTGGTGATCGAGCTGAAGAGCGTCGAGTTCGATCCTGCCTCCGTCGGTCAGCTCAACCTCTACCTCTCGGCGACCGACGATCTGCTCCGCCACCCCGACGACAAGCCCACGATCGGGCTCCTGCTCTGCCGCTCCAAGAACAAGCTCGTCGTCGAGTACGCGCTGCGCGACATAGACAAGCCGATCGGGGTCGCGCAGTGGGCGACCCGCCTCGTCGAGACGCTGCCTTCGGATCTCGAGGGCAGTCTGCCGACGGTGGAGCAGCTCGAGGCGGAGCTCGGAGATGGGGAGCAGGAGCGAGGAGAACACTCCCTGGGCAGGACGCCCCCGGCGAGGAGCACCGCCGGCCCCACGCCCGTAAAGCGAAGGTCACGTTCAGGGCGTTAGCCGCACCGAGGTCGCCGGTTCAAGGTTCCGGTGATCTCAGTAGTCTCGGACCTGCCGTGCAGACACATGGCGTTGTATGGCGTGACGCAGTTGCCCGACGAGGTCACGTGCGACGGAGGCGGGCGAGGAACGACTCGGCCGAAGCGCGCAGGTTCTCGGCGAGCATCCGGAACTCGCGCAGCCGCGCCGATGACGTGCGCCACGCGAGGCCGAGCGTGCGCCCGGGCGCGGGGTTGGCGAATGGCGCCAGCGCGACGGGCCCCTTGGGCTGGACGAGCGCCGCGGCGGCGGCCTCGGGGAGCAGCGTCACGCCGAGCCCGCCGGCCACCATCTGCACGAGCGTGGGCAGGCTCGTCGCGCGCACCTCCATCGACTCGACGGCGCCGCCGCGCTCGCACGCCGCCAGGGCCTGATCGCGCAGGCAGTGGCCGTCCTCGAGGAGCAGCACGGTGCGGCCATCGAGGTCGCGCTCGGTGAGCTTGCCGCGCTTCTTCGTGAGATCGCTGCCGCGCGGCGCGGCCGCGACGAAGACCTCGCGCGCGACGGGCGCGGTGGTGAAGTCGCCAGGCACGGGGATCGCGAGCAGCGCGACGTCGAGCGTGCCGGCGGCGAGCTGCGCGAGGAGCCGCGCGGTCTGATCCTCGCGCAGGATCAGCTCGAGCCGAGGGAACTTCGCGCGCACGGCGGGCAGGAGCGGCGGCAGCCAGTACGGCGCCACGGTGGGGATCACGCCGAGGCGCAAGGGGCCGACCAGGGGCTCGGCGCGCCGGCGCGCGGCGTCGCGGACGGCGTCGATCGAGGTGAGCGCGGCGCGCGCGCGGCCGATCACGTCCTCCCCGGCAGGCGTCACGAGCACGCTGCGGCGGTCGCGCTCGAAGACCTGCACGCCGAGCAGGTCCTCGGCAGCGGCGACCTGCGCCGAGAGCGCGGGCTGCGAGATCCCGAGCGAGACGGCGGCGCGCCGGAAGCTTCCGTGATCGGCGACGGCGACGAGGCTCTCGAGCTGGCGGGTCGTGGGACGGACCGCGGGACGCTCCATGATAGGGCCCGTATATCAGCGCGAGCGATTGGCGCAAATTGAGTTATCAGCGGCCGGAGCGCGGAGCGTGGGCTGGGGTGGCTTGCGGCATCGGTGACGGCGGGCTGCGAGATCATCCGCGAGGAGGGATCACGCCGGAGCGTTGTGGTGCGCCAAGGTATGCGAAACTGCTCTGTTTTCCGACGATATACGACAAGTGGGAATCCAAGGCCGGGGCTGGTGCGTACCTCCATTGCGCAATTTCGACTGCGCTTCACCACCCCTTGAACACCACACCCCGCCCTCTCCGCCCGCTCCTCGGTGTGCTGCTCGTGTCGGCCCTCGTGCTGGCGGCCTCGCCGGCGCGCGCCGATGACACCCCGAGGATCTTCCCCCTGATCCCGACCGGGCAGCTCGCACCGGAGCTGACCGACGCGCCGACGGCGATCACCGACGCGCTCGCCGCGCTGCTGGGCGGCGTGACGACGGATCGATCGCTCGAGGACTTCGGCAAGCAGCTGCGCTGCGACGTCGAGCAGGCGCCGTGCCTCGACGCGGTGGCGCGCGCGCTCGTCACGAGCCGGCTCGTCTACGGGACGCTCGCGCCGGGGGCGGGCGGCAAGATCAAGGTCAAGCTCATGCGCTTCGACTCGACGAAGGCGGGCAGCGAGCTGCACCAGCGCACGTTCACGCTGACGGCGCGCACGCCGAAGCGGCTGGGCAAGCAGCTCGCGAAGTCCGCGGCGCAGATGTTCGAGCTGGAGCCGCCGGCCGAGGAGGTGGCCCGGCCCGCGCGGCTCGAGCAGCGATCGGCGCCACGCGGAGAGGAGAAGCTGGTGGAGCGAGGCGCCGAGGAGGCGCGCGCCGAGGAGACGGATGACTCCGATGAGGTGACGCTGATCGAGGGGCCAGAGCTCACGGCGGGCGGCGAGCGCGCAGGCGGCGAGCGCGCGGGCGGCGAGCGCGCGGGCGGCAGGATCACGAAGTCGACGTGGGGCCTCATCGGCGGCGGCGCGCTGGGCGTCGCGGTCGGCGGCGGCTTTTTGATCGCGGCGCGCAGCCTGGCGGGCGACCTCCAGCGCGCGCCGCGCGAGACGGTGACGGACTTCCAGCGGATCCTCCAGATCGAGCGCGCGGGCCGGATCCGGACGACGGTGGGCGGCACGCTGATGGTGGCGGGCGGCGTGGTCCTGGCGGTCGGCGCGGTGCGCGCGTACCTGCAGCACGGCGGTCGCAAGACGGAGTCGATGGAGCGATCGCTCGCGCTGGTGCCGGTTCAGGGCGGCGGCGCGGCCCTCGTGCTCTCGGGAGGTCTGCGATGAAGGCGAAGCTCTGGCTCGGCGTCGCGCTCGCGCTCGGCGCCGGCTGCTCGTTCCCGACGGCGTCGGTGGGCTACCGCTGCGAGGTCACGGCCGACTGCGAGACGGGCCGCGTGTGCGATCAGGGCTTCTGCGTCGCGCCGGGCGGCGTCGACGCGCGCCCGATGCCGACGGGCGACGACGGCGATGACCCGCCGGCGTTCGACTGCACGGCGTGGCCAGCGCCGCGGCACTTCATGCCGTGCGATCTGCCGATGCCGGCGGGCGCGCTGGTGCTCGACGCGGGCCCGTACACCTACGACACGACGAGCGGCACGCTGAGCGGGCCGACGAGTGGACCGACGAGCGCGGTGATCGCGAGCAAGGTCATCGGCGGGAATCGCGTGATCTCCGTCGAGCGGCTGGCGATCGGCGCGGGCGCGACGCTGCGCGTGGTGGGCTCGCAGCCGCTGGTGGTCGCGTCGTGGGGCGCGATCGACGTGAGCGGCACGCTCGACGCGAGCAGCGCGGGCTCGCCGGGCGCGGGCGCGAACCCGAGCGCGTGCGATGGGCACGCGGCGGCGATCGGCGGCAGCTCCGACGTCGGCGGATCAGGCGGCGGCGGCGGCGGGTTCCAGGGCGCGGGCGGCCGCGGCGGTCAGGGCGACGGCGGCACGCCGGGCAACGGGGGCGGCGCAGTAGCGGCGCCGCTGCTCCTCGGCGGCTGCCCGGGCGCGCGCGGCGGCGACGGCGACGCGCAGAACGGCGGCGCGGGCGGCGCGGGCGGCGGCGCGGTGCAGCTCACGGCGCGGCAGTCGATCACGATCACGGGCAAGGTGCACGCGGGCGGCGCGGGCGGCAGCGGCGCCACGGGCTCCGACGGCGCGGGCGGCGGCGGCGGCTCCGGCGGCATGATCGGGCTGGAGAGCCCGCAGGTCGCGGTGCGCGCGGGCGCGATCCTCGCGGCGAACGGCGGCGGCGGTGGCCAGGGCGCGAACGCGCAGCCGGGCGGCGCAGGCCAGCCGGGCGCGCTCGGCGCGACGGCTGCCGCGGGCGGCACGGGCGGCGACAGCGCGCGCGGCGGCGACGGCAGCGCGGGGACGACGCTCGCGGGCGGTAGCGGCCCGAGCACGGCGAGCGTCGGCGGCGACGGCGCGGGCGGCGGCGGCGGCGGCGCGGGCTTCATCGCGATCGAGAGCGCGAGCCGGCAGCTCGACGCAGGCGCGGTGATCTCGCCGACGGCGATCGATCCGTAGCAGGCGTGGACGAATGATGATGAACGTCGACCCGTCGTCGAGCTCGACGCCGCTAGCGATCGACCCGTAGCAGGCGTAAACGGAGCGTGGATGAGAGCGCGGACGGTAGGTAGGCAAAGCTGAGATGACGCGCCGCGCCCTCATTATATAGGAGGAGGCGGAGGCGGTGACGCCCGCGGCGGCGGCAGCAGCGCCCGCGGTGCCTGCGTGGGCGCGATCAGCGGGCGGCGCGGATCAGGCGCGCGACGTACGCGATCGCGAGCGCGCCGAGCACGAGCGTCGCGAGGAACACGGGCAAGCCGCCGGCTTCGAGCGCGGCGGGGCGCGGCGCCTCGAGGAGCGCGAGCCGCGGCGCCTCGCGCACGACGGCGCCGGAGAGCAGCGCCGCGGCGGTGGCGCCGGCGACGACGGAGGCGCCCGCGCCGTCGGGGCGAAGCCATGTCCAGATCCACGCGCCAATGGTGACGGCGGTGGCGGCGATCGCGAGGTGGAGCCAGCCGTGCGCCGCGTCGGGGGCGGCGGCACCGCGCGCGGCGAGCCAGCCGGCGCCGATGGTAGCGACGGCGAGGCCCGCGAGCGCGATCGCGGCGATCGGGCGCCGCGCGGCGCCGCGCTCCCACCACACGGCGATCGCGGCGAACAGCGCGGCCATCGCGCCGAGCCAGAGCACGAGGCGCGGCGCGACGCCAGCGTCAGCGTAGATCCGGGTGCCAGCGGCGTAGAGCTCGCGCCACGCGGGCTCGTCGCGCATGAGGAGATGGAGCTCGGTCCACGACCACGCGACGAACAGGAAGCAGAGGAGCCCGCCGCCGAGCGCGAGCCGCCGCCACGAGAGGCGCGACGCGGCCTTCGCGAGGTAGAGCGCGTAGAAGCCGGCGATCAGCGCCGGCACGACGGCACCCCAGCGCGGGCCGAGCAGAAGGTTCGCCGTGTAGAACCGGCGCTGGTAGAGCAGCTGGAGGAAGAGGAGCGGCGCGACGCCCGCGGTGATCGCGCAGCCGAGCATGAACGGCAGCCGATCGCGGATGCGCTCGGCGGTCGGATCCTCGGCGCGCCGCAGCGCCTGCACGAACGCGTACGCGGTGCCGATCACGACGTAGCCGACGAACGCGGCGTGGAGCGCGAACACGAGCACGTACAGCGCGAGCCACACGGCCGCATCGCCGGTGAACGGCCAGATCACGGCGCACCTCCCGCGGGCGACGTGCCGACCTCGTCGAGCCAGCGCTGGATCTGCGCGAGCACCGCCGGATCGGGCGCGCGCGCCGGCACCGCGGCGGGCGCGCCGGCGGCCTCCCAGCGCAGGAGCTGCACCAGCGCCTCGACGTCCTCGGCGTTGCCGGCGAACGGCGGCATGAAGCCCTTCGTGCGCTGCAGCTTCGCGACGTTGAGCCGCAGCTGATCGTCGGTCCACGTCCGCGTCAGCTCGACGAGCGCGTTCGCGCCGTGCATGGTGTGGCACGCGTCGCACAGCGCGCGGTGCACCTTCGCGCCGCGCACGAGCTCGGGCGTCGGGTAGCGCGCCTCGCCCCGCAGCGGGTACGGATCATCCGTCGTCGCGCCCCGCACGCGCAGCCGCCCGACCTCCGCGGGCGTGAGTGACGTCGAGTACAGGACGCCGCGCACGGTGAACGGCTTGCGCGCGCCCTCGCGCACGAACTCGCCAGCGGCGGTCGCGCCGAACGCGAGCACGAGCAGGAGCATCGCGGTGGCGGCGTTGATGTACAGCCGCCGCGCGAGGATCCCGACGATCACGTAGCCGCCGATCAGGAGCGACGCGCCGGCGGCGACGCCGACGAACATGGTCATGGCCATGCTGCCGCCGAGCAGCCACGACCGGCTGTCCTCGGGGAGCACCGCGAAGAACCACAGCGCGAGCAGCGGCATCACCGCCACGGGCGCCGCGAACCGCGCGGCTCGTCGGATCAGCACCGCGCGCCGCGCGCGATCGAGCTCCATCGTGTTGATCACGAGGCACGCGACGAGGCTCGCGAGCGTCGCGGCGACCGCGGTGCGGAACAGGAGCGACGGCCAGAAGCTCGGATTAAAAAACCCGGCCCACACGCCGCCGCCCTCGGCCCAGCGGCCGGGCGTGAGCTGCCACGACAAGATGCCGTTGATCCAGAACAGGCTCATCCACGCGGCGATCGCGTACAGCCCGAGCAGCCGGAGGCGCGCGGGGCCGGGCAGCCGCGGCCCGAAACGGTAGAACGCGTAGCCGGCGACGATCTCGATCGAGAACCACACCCACTCGGTGGCCCACAGCCAGTGGAACTCGTCGAGCATGAGGCCGATCGTGCGCGCGCCGACCTGGATCGTCGTGAACCACATCGCGACGCCGGTCAGCGCGCCGACGACGAAGCTGACGAGCACGAGCACCTTGAAGTAGCCATCGACGAACGTGCGCGCGTCGCGGGCCTCGGTATCGGCTTCGTCGCCGGCGCCGCGCTGCGCGACGCGCTCGAAGTGATAGAGCAGCATCCCGCCACCGATCGCGAACTGCGCGAGGAAGACGTGCAGGATGCCCACGCCGCCGATGACGAGCCCCTTCATCAGCGGACCGAACTCGTTCACCGGGTAATACGGGATCGGGGCACCCACGTTGGTCCCCGATGCTACAGCGGCTCGTTCGACAGCGCGTACTCGCGGCTGTCCGGCGCGTCGAAATGCCACCACTCCGTCGGCATGCCGAGGAATCCGGCCGCGAGCATGGCGGTGGCGAGCGCCCGGGCCTCGGCGCCGGTGGGGCCGGCGAGCGCGCGCTCGCGGTGCGCCGCCTCGGAGAACTCGTCGAACTTCGTCGGCAGGACGACGGGCTGCCCGGCGGCGTCGACGAGCGCGACGTCGACGGCGGCGCCGCGGCTGTGCCGCGAGCCGACCTTGGGGTTCGCGACGTAGCGCGGATCGGGGACGAGCGCCCAGAACCGCTCCTGGATCGACGACGGCCGGTAGCAGTCCCAGAGCAGGAGCCGCCGGTGCTGCGCGCGCAGCGCCCGGGCAGCCTCGGCGAGCCGCGACGCGACGGCGCGCCGCAGCTTGCAGACGGCCTTGGGATAGAGCACGGCGCCGGTGAAGTTGTTCGCGGTCGCGTAGCGCAGATCGAGCACGGCGTCGGGGATCACGGCCGAGACGTCGACGAGATCATCGGGCCGCGCTGGCGCCGCGTCGACCGCCGCGCCGGCGGGCGCGTGATCGGGCGCGCGATCGCCCGCGCGATCACCGGCGGGCCGCGGCTTCTGCGCGAGCTCCGGCCGCCGCTCGCCATCGGACGCGGCGCCGCTGCAGCCAAGCAGGAGCACCGCGAGCGCCGCGCACCGAGCCACGGCGGGTACTAGAAGAACGTGCAGCCGATCGCGTTCGTCGCCGTGCCGCGCGCACCCGCCATGCCGGACGACACGCCGCCCGTGCCGCCGATGCCGGGGACGAGCATCGACTGCGGGATCGAGATCGTCGAGGTGCCAGAGCAGACGACGGCCGCCGAGGGGCCGCCGCCGCCGCCGCCGCCGTGGCCGCCCGCGCCGCCGTCGCCGCCGCGCCCGCCGGCCGCGCCGTAGCCGCCGTCGTCCTGCTCGCTGCTGCCGCCGTAAGGGCCGCCGGGGCCGCCCGCGCCGCCCGCGGTGCCGTTGGTGCCGGTGCCGCCGCGCCCGCCGTCGCCGCCCTTCGACGTGGTCACCTTCGACGAGCGCACGACGATCGCCGAGTCGACGGCGATCACGCCGAACGAGCCGCCGCCACCGCCGCCGCCGGTGCCGCCGCTGCCAGCGCAGCCGCCGCCGCCGCCGCCGCCGCCCGACGAGCCGTACGAGTCGCAGTCCACATCGCCGCCGCCGCCGCCGCCGCCGCCGCCGCCGCCGTTGCCATGGACGCCGTTCATGCCGTCGGTGCCGTTCGCCGGCGTGTAGCCATCGGCCGTGAACATGCCGACCGCGCCGCCGGCCATGCCGGCCGCGCCGGCCGCGCCGGCCGCGCCCGCGGTGCCGACGACGCCGTTCGCGCTGGCGGCACCGCCCGCGCCGCCGGGCGTGCCACCGACGCCCTGCGCGCCGGCCCCCCCGGCGCCGCTGCCGTGGCCGGCGTTGCCGCCCTTGCCGCCGTTGCGGCCACAGGCCGAGCCCCCGCCCACGCTGCCGAGCGGCTGGCTGCAGCCCGAGCAGAGGCCGCCCGAGTCCTCGCAGCCCGCGATGCCAATGAGGCCGTTTCCGCCAGCACCCATGGCCGCCGCGCCGTTGGTGCCGTCCGCGCCCGAGGCGCCGAGGCCGGCGGTGATCGTGACGTCGATCAGCTCGATGTTCTTCGAGCCGCGCGCGAGGATCGCGAACGAGCTCTCGCCCATGTTCATCGCGTCCGCGCTCTTCACCGTCACCCCGTGAAGCGCCGTCCGGATCGAGATCTTGTCGAACAGGACGACCGGGCTCGGGCCGGTGAAATCGGTCATCACCGCCGGGTTCTGCTGCCACGTCTCGTCGAAGCCGCCGTAGACGTCGACGCCCGGCGCCATCGTGATCTGGCCGGTGTACGTGCCGGCACGCACGAACACGGCCGTCTTCGTCGGAGCGGCCTTCTTGATCGCCGCGTCCACCGTCTTGAACGGCGCCTCCTTCGTCCCCGCGGCGGCGTCGTTGCCCGCCGTGGAGACGTAGAACGCGTCGCACGGCAGCCCATCGCAGGTCCGCGCATCCGGATCCGAGCCGCCGCCATCGGGCGGCAATCCATCACCGGCCTTTGCACAGCCCACAGCCAACAGGATCAGGGGAACCACGCGCATGGGCGGATTCTACCTAAGAGTTGCCCCCACATAAGCGGAACTTTCGGCTGACACGGTGTAGATCACGTCTCCTGAGACGCCGCTCCGCGTCATCGGCGACCGGACGCGTCCACCGTGGGCGGCTCGCCCGACAGGTTCTGGACGTACATGGCCTGCGCGCCGTGGGCGATGAGCCGGCCCTCGTCGTCCCAGACGTCGGCCTCGGCGATGGCCCAGCCCATCCGCGCGCGCTGCAGCGCCACCGCGATCAGCAGCCACTCGCGCGTCGTGTCATCGATGAAGTACGTGGTGAGATCGAGGCTCGGCGCGTAATAACGGTAACCGCCGGGACCAATCGCGCGGTGGAGCACCGTTGGCATCGTATCGATGAGCGGGAGGAGCGCGAGCCGATCGAGGCGGCCGTGGGCATCGCGCTGCGGCACGCGGTAGCGCATCCAGCGCGCGTAGCGGGCCGGGCCCGCGGTCCAATCTTGGGTCCAGAACCGATCCCCCTCGGCGATCCGGCACTCGAGCTGGTGATAGATGCGGAACCGCTCGTGCGGGTTGTTGGGCGCGGCGTCCTGGGCGGGGAGCGCGTCGGCGAGCGGGCGCACCGCGGGGAACGTCACGGCGGTGACGTCGGGGCCGCGGCGATCGCGGCAGAACGTGGCGGTGACCTCGAGCCCGACGTTGTCATCGCCGGCGAGGCCGGACGGCGGCGCCCCGTGGCGCAGCCAGACGCGGACCTGCGCCGTGCTGCCGCCGCGGCGGAGCATGGTGACGTCGGCGACGAGCTTGCCGGGGTGGATCGGCGTGCAGAAGATCGCGGTCGCCGAGGCGACGCGGAGCAGCGGCTCGCCGAGCGCCGCCTCGGCGGCGCGCAGCGCGCAGGTCATGACGGCGCCGCCCGACGGCAGGAGGTAGTCCCAGTGATCCGGCAGCGTCAGGTGGTAGCGCCCCGGCGTCTCGGGATCGGGCGTCACGGCGGTATCGACGGCGAGGTCCGCGGGCACGGGCGTACCTTACACCGTGCGGGCCGCTCACCTGGGCAGCGGCGCCTGCGCCTGCTCGAGCTGCTTGTCGATCACGCGCAGCCGCGCCCGGGCGCCGTCGAGCTCGGCCTCGGCGGCGCGCAGCTGGTCGCGCAGCGTGATGATCCGCGTCTCGTGGCGCTCGAGCTCGGCGGACGCCACCTGCCGCGCATCGCCGAGCCGCTGGATCGCGCGCTGCCGATCGCGCTCGTCCTCGGCGCGCTTGCGCGTGCGATCCTCGGTCGCGAGCCGGCGGGCGCGCTCGTTCTCGGCCTGCGCCTCGGCGCGCTCCCGGTCCGCGCGTGCCGCCGCCTCCTCCTGCGCGCTCGCCGCCGCCCGCGCGGCGTCCTCCTGCGCGCGCGCGGCCGCCACGTCCTGCTCGCGCGCGCGCCGCCGCGCCTGCTCCTCCCGCTCGATCGCCGCGGCGGCCTCGGCGCGGCGGCGCTGCTCGGCCTCGAGCCACGACCGGTACTCCTGCGCCGCGCGGCGCCGCTGCCCGAGATCGCTCCGCCACTCGTCGCGGCGGCGGGCGAGCTGCTCGAGCTCGGCGTCGGGGGCGTCGAGCCGGGCGCGCAGCGCGGCCAGATCCGGAGACACGCTGCCGGGCTCGGGATCGCCGCCCATGAGCCGCAGGAGCTCGGTGCGATCGAGCCACACGCCGTGCGACGGGCAGCGATCGACGATGACGTCGCCGGCCCGCACGGCGAGCATCGTGCGCGCCTCGCCCTCGAGCACGCACTCCGGGCACTCGAGCGCGGCGCGCCACCACATGCTCGGGCCGCGCGGCCACCTGGGATCGCCGAACGCCTTCTCGAGCAGCACCGTCGCGATCCACAGCCCCTCGCAGCGCAGGCACGTGAGCACCGCCTCGAAGGCGCGCTCGAGCACCTCGCCGCACCGCGGGCAGAGCAAGAGCTTCGGGCGCTCGCGGAACGGCGCGACGTCGGTCATGCCGCGATGCTACGCGATCGTCAGCGCGGGACGGCGATCCGCAAGGCGCCCGCGAGGCGCTCCAGGTCGGAGACGAGCCGCGCGGCGGCGGCGGCGCCCGCGGCGGCGGCGCGGCGCAGCTCGGGCAGCCGGCGGAGCAGCTGGAACGTCGCGTTCTGGACGAACCAGAGATCGACGTTGCTCTTCATCCGCACCGCGACCTCGGCGGCGCTCGCGAGATCCTCGAGCACGGCGCCGTCGAGCGCGCCGCCCGCGCCGGCGACGCGCTCGATCATGCGGCGCATCCCCTCGCTCGCCGCGAGCGCGATCTCGGGCGTGTCGAGGCCGATGCGGATCTGCTCGGCCTCGGCGATGTGCTCGCGCAGCCGCAGAAAGCTCGGCTCGGGCGCGCGCAGGTTCGCGAGCACGCGCCGGCGCAGCGTCGTCTTGGCCGTCGTGTGCAGCACCTCGGGCACCGGCAGCTTGTGCGCGACGAGCCACCGGATCAGCGGCACGTGCTCGTCGTAGGCGTGCGCGAGCTCGCTCTCGGCGCTGCCGATCGCGTCGCGCAGGACGCCGGCGAGGACGCGCTCGCGCGTGCGCGCACCGGAGAGCAGCGCCGAGAGCGACAGGGTCGCCGCCGGGAAGTGGCGCTCGATCGCGCGCTGCGCGGCGAACACGTCGGCGGTGCGCAGGGCGCCCGTCAGCTCGTCGACGATCGCGCCCCACGCCCCGGCGCCCGGCGGCGCCCGCAGGCCGCCCGTCACGTGCTGCTCGCCCAGGTGGAGGCCGGCGAAGCACAGGGACGTCGTGGCCTCGGTGAGCTGCGAGCGGACGCGGATCTCGCCGACGATCATGCGCGCGCGCCCGGACCGCCGCTCGACGCGATCGACGAACTCGACGTGGTAGCCGAACAGGTCCTGTCCCGGCCCGGCACCCGACCCGGCTCCCGGCCCGGCTCCCGGCCCGGCCGCCGGCTCGACGAGCGTGTGCACCGCGACGTGGGCGCAGATCTGCTCGGGATCGACGCGCGCCGGCCGCACGCGCTGCGCCCACACCTCCGCGCCGTCGCCCTCCTCTGCCAGGTTCGAGCGCGCGTGCGCGAGCCGCTCGACGAGCGCCGGCTCGACCGGCCCGCCGCCCACCGCCTCGAGCAGCTCGGCCGTGCGCGCGGCGTACTGCATGCACTGCACCGTCTCGATCCCCGACAGATCGTCGAAGAACCAGCCGCAGCTCGTGTACATGAGCATCGCGTGGCGCGCCATCTCCATGAGCGAGAGCGCGCGCACGCGCTCCGCCGGATCGAGCGGGTGCGCGGCGTGCTCGCCCAGGAACCGATCGCGCGCCGCGGCGGTGCGCTCGAGCACCACGCCGATGTACGCGTCGCGCGCCGCCCACGGATCGCGGAACAGGACGCGGCCCACGCCCTCGAGCGCCGCGCCGGCCTGCTCGCGCAGCCAGTCGAGCGCGTCGCGCAGCGGGCGCCGCCAGCGCTGGTTCCAGCCCGGCTTGCCGCCGCTGTTGCAGCCGCAGTCGTCGCGCCAGCGCGCCACGCCGTGCACGCAGCTCCACGACGTGGCCTCGGCGATCTGCGCCTCCCACGTCGCCGGCATCGCGGCGCGGAACGCGGCGTAGTTCGTGAGCCGCGTGCCGCTCCAGCCCTTGGCCACCTGCGTGAGCGCCCACGCGAGCGCCATGTCGCCGTAGCGGTGGTGGTGGCCGTACGTCTCGCCGTCCGTGGCGATGTGGCACAAGGTCGGGCCGCCGCCCTCGACGGGCCCGCGGCCGGTCATCCGCGCGACGATGCGGTGGCCGTCGACGAGCAGGCGCTCGAACGCGACCGCGCGCGAGGTGGCGCCGTCGTAGAAGAACAGATCGATGCTGCGGCCCGACGGCAAGGGGCAGCGGTAGACGCGGCCCGGCTCGATCGGCGCCGTGCGCCACGCGCCGTCCGGCGGGCGCCACGCCTTCGCCTGGTGCGGCGCGAGCACCGTGAACGCGATGCCCTCGGCGGCGAGCGCCTCGAGCGACGCCGTGTCGACGGCGCACTCCGGCAGCCACATGCCCTCGGGGCGGCGGCCGAAGCGGCGCTCGAAGTCGGCGATGCCCCAGCGCACCTGCGTGGCCCGATCGCGCGGCGACGCGAGCGGCATGATCATGTGGTTGTACGCCTGGGCCATCGCCGAGCCGTGGCCGCCGAAGCGCTCGCGGCTCGCGCGATCGGCCTCGATCACCGCGGCGTGGACCTCGGGGGCGTGCGCCTCGAGCCACGACATGAGCGTCGGCCCGAAGTTGAAGCTCATGCGCGCGTAGTTGTCGACGATGTCGATGATGTGGTTCGTCTGATCGACGACGCGCGCCGCCGAGTTCGGCCGGTAGCACTCGGCCGTGATGCGCTCGTTCCAGTCGTGGTACGGGTGCGCGCTCGGCTGCGGCTCGATCGCCTCGAGCCACGGGTTCTCGCGCGGCGGCTGGTAGAAGTGGCCGTGGATGCAGATCCAGTGCTCGCTGCTCGTTCCGCTCACGGGGCGTCCAGCGCGAATACTACGACGCCGAGCGGCGGCACGGTGATGACGATCGAGTGCTCCTCGCCGCGCTCCGGCACCGGCTCGGCGTGGACGCCGCCGTAGTTGCCGAACCCGCTGCCCTCGTAGAGCGCCGCGTCCGAGCAGAGGATCTCGCGCCAGAAGCCGGGGCGCGGCACGGCGATCCGGTAGCTCTCGCGCGGCACCGGCGTGAAGTTCCCGGCGACCACGACCGGCGGATCCGTCTCGGCGCCGAACCGCGCGAAGGCGATCACGCTCTGATCGCGGTCGTCGGGCTGCATCCACCGGAAGCCCTGCTCCTCGCAATCGCCGCGGTGGAGCGCCGGGTGGGCGCGGTACGCGGCGTTGAGATCGCCCACCCAGCGCGAGATGCCGCCGTGCGCCGGGTGCTGCGCGATCGGCCAGTCGAGCTCCTGATCGTGGTTCCACTCGTTCCACACGCCCAGCTCGCCGCCCATGAACAGGAGCTTCTTGCCCGGCGTCATCCACTGGTACCCGAGGAGGAGGCGCAGCGAGGCGTACTTCTGCCACGGATCGCCGCTCAGCTTGTTCAAGAGCGAGCCCTTGCCGTGGACGACCTCGTCGTGTGAGAGCGGCAAGACGAACGCCTCGCTCCAGGCGTACATCGCGCGGAACGTCAGCTCGTCGTGGTGGTGCCGGCGGTGGATCGGATCGCGGCGCATATACGACAGCGTGTCGTGCATCCAGCCGAGGTCCCATTTGTAGCCAAAGCCCAGGCCCCCCGCGTCGACCGGGCGCGTGACGCCCTCCCACGCCGTCGACTCCTCGGCGAACGTCTGCACGCCGGGGTACGCGGCGTAGACGGAGCGGTTCAGCTCCTGGAGGAACCGGATCGCGTCGCGGTCGTGGTTCGTCCCGTCCTCGTTGGGCACCCACTCGCCTTCTTTGCGCGAGTAGTTGCGGTAGAGCATCGAGGCCACGCCGTCGACGCGCAGCGCGTCGACGTGGTAGCGGTCGAGCCACAGCATCGCCGACGACAGGAGGAACGAGCTCACCTCGTGCCGGCCGTAGTTGAAGATGTAGCTCGTCCAGTCCGGGTGGAAGCCCCGCCGCGGATCGGCGTGCTCGTAGAGGTGCGTGCCGTCGAAGAAGCCCAGGCCGTGCGCGTCGGTCGGGAAGTGCGCCGGCACCCAGTCGACGATCACGCCGATGCCGCGCGCGTGGAGCCCGTCGATCATCGCCATCAGGTCCTCGGGCGCGCCGTAGCGCGTCGTCGGCGCGAAGAAGCCCGTGACCTGGTAGCCCCACGAGCCGTAGAACGGGTGCTCCATGAGCGGCATCAGCTCGATGTGCGTGAAGCCCAGGCGCGCGACGTGCTCGCCGAGCCGCGCGCCCACCTCGCGGTAGCCGAGCACGTCGTGCCGCTCGCGCCGCCACGAGCCGAGGTGCGCCTCGTAGATCGAGATCGGCGCGCGCCGATCGAGCCGCGCGCCGCGCGTCGCCATCCACGCGGCGTCGTCCCACGCGTGGCTCGCCTCCCACACGATCGAGGCCGTCGCCGGCGGGTGCTCGGAGCGCGCGGCGAACGGATCCGCCTTGTCGCGCATGACGCCATCGGCGCCGACGATCGCGTACTTGTAGCGCGCGCCGTGGCCGATGCGCGGCACGACGCCCTCCCAGATCCCCGAGCGCGCGCGCGGCGCGAGCGGCGACTTGCCGGCCTTCCAGCCGTTCCAGTCGCCGATCACGCTCACCGCCTGCGCGTTGGGCGCCCACACCGCGAAGTGCGTGCCGCCCTCCACGATGTGCGCTCCGAGCTTCTCGTACAGGCGGTAGTGCGTGCCCTGGTTGAACAGGTACAGATCGTCGGCGGTGAGGAGAGACGTCGCGGTCACTGCCTCGCAAGATACCCCGCCGCGCGCGAGCTGCCGAGCAGCCGACCGGCTAGATCCGGTTCACTTGCGGAGCACGGTGAGCGAGACCGTGTCGGTCGCCGTGATGCCGCAGGCGTCGGTGACCGTGAGCTTGAACCGGAGGACGTCGTACTGGCCCTTGGGGTGCGGCGCCACGAAGGTCGGCGAGGCCGCGCTCGCGTTGCTGAGGCTCGCCGCGGGGCCCTCGAGCTGCTGCCAGGCGTAGGTGGCCGCGCCGGTGCTCTGCGAGCCGTCGAGCGTCACCGTCGCGCCCGCGCTCACGACGCCCTCACTCGCGATGGCCTCGGCGACCGGCAGCGACGCGATCGGGATCGCGACCTGCGCCGTGTCCGTGAGCCCGTCGCTGTCGGTGACGGTCAGCTCGAACACCAGCGTGCCCTGCGTCGGCGCCGTGAACGAGGCGACCGCCGCGCCGGCGCCGCTCAGGGTCACCGGCGGACCGGACAGCTGCGTCCACGCGTAGTCGACGATGGTGCCGTCGGGGTCGCTGCTGACCGTGCCGTTCAGCGTGACCGTGCTGCCGCCCTGCACGCACGACGTGGCCGCCGAGATCGCCGCGCTCGGCGCCTGGAGGGCCGCGCTGATCGCGACCGTGTCCGTCGAGACCGCGCCCACGTTGTCCGTCACCGTCAGGCTCAGGTACATGATGGCCGGCGAGGCCGGCGCGGTGAGCTGCGGAGTCGCGGTGGCGGCGCCGGTGAGCACGACGTTGCACGTGCCGGTCGCGGTGTAGCACGCGTCGACCGTCCAGGCGTAGGACGCGATCGAGCCGTCCGGATCGCGGCTGCCCGTGCCGTTGAGGGTCGCCGCGGCGCCCGGCCGGACGATCCGATCCGGGCCCGCGCTGGCCACCGGCTTCTGGTTCAGGAGCACGTTGACCACCACGGTGTCGCTGCTGGTGAAGCCGCGATTGTCGGTGACGGTGAGCTGGAACTCGAGCTGGCCCGCCGCGGCCGGCGCGATGAACCTGGCGGCCGGCCCGCTGGCGTTCTGGATCTGCACCGCGGTGCCCTGGGTCTGCGTCCACTGGTAGCTGACGATCTCGCCATCGGAATCGACGCTGCCGGTCCCGTCGAGCGTGGCCGGGAGGTCGGTCCAGGCCGTGTGATCCGCGCCCGCCGCCGCGACCGGGACCTTGTTGACGACCACGTCGACCGTGTCGGTGCTGGTCTTGCCATCGTTGTCGGTGACCTTGAGGCGGAACGTCAGCGTGCCCGAATTCGCCGGCGCCGTGAAGCTCGGCGTCGCGGTGCTCGCGCCGGTCAAGGTCACCTGCGTGCCCGCGATCTGCGTCCAGGCGTAGGAGGCGATCGATCCGTCGAAGTCGGCGCTGGCAGCGCCGTCGAGCGCGACGGCCGCGGACGGCAGGACGACCTGATCGGGGCCGGCCGAAGCAAACGGCGTGTTCATCGTCCACAAGAGCGACATGCCGTTCGAGAGGCTGGGCGTGTTGTAGCTGAACTGCTGGGCCACGCCGCTCGCCACCTGCACGCCGACCGTCGCCGAGGCGCCGTTATCGTAGTAGCTGTACCCGACGTTCACGTCGGAGTAGTTGAACCGGATGTTCGGGCTCTCCTCGTAGAAGACGACCTGGAAGGTGACGGTGTTGCCGCTGGAAGCGTACGAGTGGCTCACGTTGCGGTACTCGATCACGAGCTGCCGGCTCGGCGCCTGGCCGAGGACCTGATACAGCACGGAGCCGCTGCCGTAGTAGCCCAGGTACAAGTAATCCCAGAATGGCGCGACGACGGTGTTGAAGCTGGTCGTCGGCAGCGACAGGTTGTCGTAGGGGTAGTAGCTGGTCGTCGCGGCCAGGGAGATGAAGCCCTTGTTGGTGACGTGTAGCGTCGTCTGGCCTTGCGCGGCGCCGCCGAAGCGGATGGGGAACGGCGACTGAATGGGCACGGAGCAGAGATCGGAGGGATAGCAGTTGCTCATCGACACGACGGTGCCGGTGATCGCCGGGAACTCGAACGGGACCGTCGCCGCCGGATCGTAGTTGCGGACCGCGGTGACGGTGACGGTGTCGCCGTTCGGAAACTTCAGCGTCGAGGTGCCGGGGGCCACCGGCGTGAAGGTGCCCTGGAACTGGCCGCCGCCGTCGGCGACCAGCGAGATCGTGGCACCGGTCTCGACCACGGTCACGACCTTCGAGCCCGGGCTGGGCGCGTCGCACGTGATGCTGAGGAAGCTCAGCGGGACCGGCGTACCGACGGTGACGCCGACCGACGACGCGGACGGCGTGAGGCGCTTGACGAGGCTCTTGTTGGTGCAGGTCAGCGAGCCATCGGCGCGGACGCGGCGCCCGGTCAGCGTGGTGCCGGTCATGGCCTGCGTCACGGTGCCGCCGGTCAGGATCAGGTTCTTGATCTGCGCCGCGCCGCGCATCGGATTCTGCGCCTTGAGCAGGCCGGCGAGCCCGGTCACGTGCGGCGTCGCCATCGAGGTCCCGCTGAGTAGCCCGTACGTGTTGCCCGGGAGC
>Ga0247790_10000048_pt1 | contig 68388 bp, 53 predicted proteins | sample UWRJS171409R4_FD_179913 | JGI IMG/M metagenome (GOLD analysis project Ga0247790, IMG submission 179913) | Soil microbial communities from Arlington Agricultural Research Station in Wisconsin, United States - UWRJ-S171-409R-4 | ecosystem: Environmental > Terrestrial > Soil > Agricultural land...
AGCCTGCTACTCGGCGCCTCACGGCTTACCGAGACGGGACTTTCACCCGCTGGATCACCACAGCGAGACGGCGGTTGCGTCCTCCCTCCGGGAGGACGGTCTCCGTCGTCGTCGCGACGCACCATGCAGTCAGTCTAGCGCCGGGATCATCTCCCGGGGCGCCTGCACCAGCTCGATGAGGACGCCCTCTCCAGAGAGCGGCGAGGTCGCGTCGCCCTTGGGATGGATGAAGCAGACGTCGTAGCCCGCGGCGCCGCGGCGGATGCCGCCGGGCGCGAACCGCACGCCCTGCCCGCTCAGCCACTCGACGGCGGCGCGCAGGTCGTCGACCCAAAGGCCCAGGTGGTTGAGCCGCGGCTCCTGCACCTTCGGGCGCTTGCTCGGATCGATCGGCTCCATGATATCGATCTCGACGCCGCCGACCGACAGGACGTCCTCGTCGACGTTCTCCTGCTCGTTGCGGAACGTGGTGCCGGTCGGCGTCACGCCGAGCAAGTCGACCCACAGCCGGCGCAGCACGGCCTTGCTCGGCCCGCCGATCGCGATCTGCTGCACGCCGAGGATGCGAAATGGGCGCGGGCCCGCCGCCACGAGATCCCCTGAAGACACCGACGCGAGTGCACTCGACACGATGCATCATCGTACGCCATCCTCGCGGCGGCCGAACCGGCGGCTCGCGCCGATCTCCGTCGATCTCCGTCGATCCCCGTCGATCTCCGTCGATACTCCGTCGATCTCCGTCGATCTCCGTCAGGCCGGCCGCAGCGCGGGCACCACGAGCTCGACGGTGACGTCCTCCGTACCGACGGTGATCTCGCGAGACACGACCGGCTGCTCGTCGTGGGCCCCGCCGTACCGCGTCGATGGCGTCACGCAGACCGTGTAGACGCCCGGCGCGACGTCGAGGAACTTGCACCGCATGTGCTTACCGTCGTTCGTCGTCGAGTTGGCGCTGCGCCACAGCGTCTTGTCGAGCCCGCGCCAGAGCGCGCGCAGCTCGATCGAGTCGCGCGGCGCGCGCGCCCCTGCGAACAGGTAGACGTCGCCCCAGTGCTCCTGGTCCTGCACCGCCGCCACGACGCGGATCGCCGTGCCCGCGGTCAGCGCGTAGTCGCGGCGGAGCCGCTGCCCCGGCCCGACGACGAGCTCGTCGAACGTGGGCGTCCCGGCGACCATGGACGTCTCCGGATCGATGCCGAGCACCCGGACCTCGTAGCGGCCCGGCACGACGCCCTCGACGCGGTAGCGCCCCGCGTCGTCGGTGCGCTCCACGGCGAGCGTGCCGCCCTCGATCCCGACGAGCGTGATCTGCCCGCGGGCCGGCGCGCCCGACCGCGTCACCACGCCATCGAGCGTGCCGAGCGGCTCGAGCGCGAGCTCGACCGTCCCGCTGTCGGGCACGTCGACGAGCTGCGAGCCTTCCCGGGCCCCGCTGGCGATCGCGGCGATCGGCTCGCACGGCGCGAGCGGGAACTCGCACCGGCCGGCGGCGTCGGTCGTCCGCTCATCGAGCTTCGCCAGCTCGCGGCTCGGCCCGAACACGTGGCCGATGCGGACGCGCACCCCCGCGACCGGAACGCCGCGCCGGTGCACGAGCGCGCCCACGGTGCGCGACGGCTTGCCGCGCGGCGGCGGGATCGGCTTGCCCTCGAAGTGACCGATCCACGGCGGGTCCTTCGGCAGCCCGAGCCGCAGCGCCTCCTCGGCGCCGATCGGGCTCGCGCCGAACGCGTCCGGCCGCCGAAACGTGCGATTCGGGTGATCGATCGCCTCGAGGATCTGCTCCTGCGGCGGCGGATCCCCGACGACGATGCGCCCCTTCGCGGACGGCCCCGCCACCCGGTCGACGTACGTGAATGCGAGCACCCGCGCCTCGCCGTCGGGGATCCAGACCCATCGCGTATTCGCCATCCAAGGGCGGTTGTACCGAATCCGCCCCCGCCCGTGTCGACCTCGCGGGTGAGCCGTACTGATCCGGACGGCCCGGCCGTGAGCGCACCTGGTGCGGCGGCAGCTCTACAGCTTCAGATCAGAGCCCGGGCGCAAGCGCTGCGTGGACCTCGCCGCAAGAAGCGCCGGCCCTCGCACAGGCATACGAGGAGACCGGCTCGCAGCTCATTGCAGGATCGAGCGATGCTGCCTTACCCAAGAGGCATCAGCGAGAGCCAGCACCCGCCGACGGCCGAAACCGCGCCGCGAGCAGGAGGCCACTTGGAAAGGCGGAGATCAGGATTGACCACACCAACCCATCCGCAGTCATCACTGGCAATGCAGCTCATAGACATTCGCTCTCGCTCTGCCAGATTTCCGCCAATTCAAGATCGCGCCTCGCCCTCGCCCTCGCCCTCGCTCCGATACGGCGAGCGAAGCTGGCGTCGCGGCGACGCGAATTGCCCCCTCGATGTCCTTGCCTCGGTCAGCGTGCCAAGGAGTCGCGCCTGTGCTCTCGCCACGCGCGGCGCCCCGCCCGAGGGGACCTCTTTGGAGAGCAAAGCCGAGCGCGCGGGGCCCCCGAGCGGCCTGGCGCGAAGCGCACAGGCCGCGGGGCTCACCGGTCGTGCGTGCACCGACGATCGCCGTGGCCGCGAGCACCACCCCCACTGCGAAGCAGTGAACGCCCGGGGGGCGCGCGAGGCGGCGCGGGTCCAAAGAGGTACCCCGAGGCACGGCGCCGCGCGCCGCGCGCAAGCACCACCCCACGCGTCCGCGCGACAGCACCACCTCACGCGTCCGCGCGCAAGCACCACCCCACGCGTCCGCGCGCAAGCACCACCCCACGCGCCCCCGCCGCCCTCCACGCGCCCCCGCCGCCAACCGCCCGCCCCCGCGCCGCGGCGCCGCCGCGGCGCCGTCAGTCGGCGTCGTCGGGCTCGACGAAGCTCCAGCGCACCTCGGGGCAGCGCTCGTGGAGCCGCTCCTCGAACTGGTTGATCGACTCGACGAGCGTGACCGTCGTCAGGTCCGGCTTGAACTGGAGCTTGAGCGCCACGACGATCTCGCCGGGCCCCTGTTGGACGGTCAGCGTGCGCAGCACCCGGACGATCCGCGCGTCCTCCGCGGCGCACTTCTCGATGATCTCGAGCAGCGCGGGATCGGCCGATTCGCCGAGGAGCAGCGACTTGACCTCGACGGCCAGGAACACCGCGACGCCGATCAGCACGGCGCCGATGGCGAGCGTGCCGAGCGCGTCGAACAGCGGATCGCCGGTCAGCGCCGAGATGACGATGGCGATCAGCGCGAACGCGAGGCCGATGACCGCGGCGAGGTCCTCGCCGAAGATGACGACCAGGTCCGAGTCCTTCGTCTCGCGCAGGTACTGGACCAGGGACCGCTTGCCGCGCCGCTCCTTGACGGCCTTGAGCGCGCCGGTCATCGCCCAGCCCTCCGTCGCGAGGCTGAACGACAGGATCACGATCGCCACGAACGCGTTCGACAGCGGCTCGGGGTGCCGCAGCTTGTGGATGCCCTCGTAGATCGAGTAGGCGCCGCCGCCGAGGAACAGCAGCATCGCGACCATGAACGACCAGAAGTAGAGGTTGCGCCCCTCGCCGAGCGGGTACTTCTCGCTCGGCGGGCGCGCCGACTGCTTGAGCCCCACCAGGAGCAGCAGCTGGTTCACGCAGTCCGAGAGCGAGTGCAGGGTCTCTGCGAGCATCGCGCCCGAGCCGGTGATGACCGCGCCGACGCCCTTGGCGACCGCGATCGCGAAGTTCGCCCCGAGAGCGCGAAAGATATAGCCGACGCCTTTCCCTGCCATGGGTCCTTACCTCGTCCCTAATCTGCGTGATCCGGCTCGATGAAGCTCCACTTCACGTCCGGGATCCGCTGCTTGAGGTTGCGCTCGAACTGGTTGATGGCCTCGACGAGCTTGTCGCTGTCCACGCCCGAGCGGAACTGGAGCTTCATCGCCACCAGGATCTCGCCGGGCCCCTGCTGCACCGTCAGGACGCGGATCACGCGCTCGATCACCGGATCGGTCACCGCGAGCTCCTCGGCGGTCTTCAGGATCGCGGGATCCGCGCACTCGCCGACGAGCAGCGCCTTGACCTCGCGCGCGAGGAAGATCGCCACCGCCACCAGCACGCCGCCGATCGCGAGCGAGCCGATCGCGTCCCACCGCCCGTCATCGGTGACCTTCGCGGCGGCGAGCGCGGCGATCGCGAACGAGAGGCCCAGCACCGCGGCGCTGTTCTCGCCGAACACGACCACGAGGTCCGAGTCCTTGGTGTCGCGCAGGTACTTGAAGAGCGGAGTCTGGCCGCGCCGCTCGCGCATCGTCTTTATGTTGCCGAGCGTGGCCCACCCCTCGAGGACGATCGAGACCGCGAGGATCACGAGGCCGATCGTCACGTCGCCGACGGGCTCGGGGTGCTCGAGCTTGTGGATGCCCTCGTAGATCGAGAACACGCCGCCGCCGGTGAACAGGAGCAGCGCGACGATGAACGAGTAGAAGTACATCTCGCGCCCGTAGCCGAGCGGGTGCGTCGCGTCGGGCGGCCGGCGGCTGCGCCGGATGCCGAACAGCAGCAGGAGCTGGTTCCCGCAGTCGGCGAACGAGTGCAGGGTCTCCGCCAGCATCGCGCCGGAGCCGGTGATCGCTGCGCCGACACCCTTGGACGACGCGATCACGAGGTTGACGATGAGTGACTTGATGACCTCGCTGGAGGAGCCTGCCATATCGTCCCCTTCGCTACTTCTACTTGATGGCCTTCGAGAGCGCCCGGAACTCGTCAGTGCCGGCGCGGCCGAGCAGATCGAACACGCAGACCTCCGTCGCGGTCAGGATCGCGCCGGCCCGCTCGGCGAGGCCGAGGCCGATCCGCCAGTTCGACTTCGCGCGGCTGCACACCGCGTCGGCCACGACGTGGACCGAGGTCCCGCGCGCCGCGAGATCGCGCACCGACTGGTAGACGCAGACGTGCGTCTCCATGCCGGCGACGATCCACTGATCGCGACCGAGCCGCGGCGCGAGCGCCGCGAACGCGGGCGCCGCGGCGGCCGAGAACTCGAGCTTGTCGAAGCGGTGGATCGCGGCGCCCGCGGTGCCGACAGCCGCGAGCGCCTCCTCGATCGCCGGCACCGTCCCGCCGAGCCCCTTGGGGTACTGCTGCGAGACGACGATCGGCAGGCCGAGCCGCGCGGCCGCATCGATCAGGATCGACGTGTGGCGGATGACGCGCGCCACCACCTCCGCGGGCATCGCCGGGATGAGCCGCTCCTGGATGTCGACGACGAGCAGCGCCGCGCGGCTGCGCGACAGCGCCAGCGCCGGGGACGGAGGCGCCGCGCTCACGCCGCACCTCCCGCGCCGCCGACTCCTGCGCCGCCGCCGCCGCCGGAGCCGGAGGCCGCGAGCGTGTCGAGCGCGTCGGCGAGCCGCTGCCGCCGCGTCTGCTCGTCGGCGAGCCGCGCCCGCTGCTCCTCGACGACGTCCTCGGGCGCGCGCGCCAGGAAGTCGGCGTTGCCGAGCTTCTTCTCGAGCGCCGCGATCTCCTTGTCGACCTTGCCGATGTCCTTCTCGATCCGCCCCTTCTCGGCGGCCACGTCGATGAGCCCCCCGAGCGGCATCAGGACCTCGATGTCCGCGCCGACGAGCGCCTTCGCCGCGCCGGGCACGGGCCCGCCGCTGGCGACGACGGTCGCGGTGATCCGCGCCGAGCGCTCGATCAGCGGCAGGTGCTTCTCGATGAGCGCGCGCGCCGCGTCGGCGGAGGCGCGCAGCTCGACGGCGATCTGCTGCGACGGCGGCACGCCGTACGTGGCGCGCAGCATGCGGCACGTCGTGGCGACGCCCTGCACGAGCTGCATCTCGGCCTCGGCGGCTGCGTCGATCCACGCCTCGTCGCGGCGCGGGAACACCGTGATCATGAGCGAGCCGGGGAGCTGCGGTAGCTTGGGCAGCTTCTGCCAGATCTCCTCGGTGACGTACGGCGCGAACGGGTGGAGCAGCCGCATCGTGGTCTCGAGCGCCGTCGCGAGCACGCCCTGCACGACGTGGCGGCGCGCCGCCTTGGCCGGATCCTGCTCGAGCTCGGGGCCCTGGTGCAGGTGCGGCTTGGCGAGCTCGATGTACCAGTCGCACAGCTCGTCCCAGACGAAGTGGTAGATCGCGTTCGCCGCGTCGCTGAACCGGAACGACTCGAGCGCCGCGTCGACCTCGGCCGCGACGGCCTGCAGCCGCGACAGGATCCAGCGCTCCGGCATCCCGAGCGCCGCGCGCGCCGCCGCGCCCGCCGCGCCCGCCGCGCCCGCCGCGCCCGCCGCGCCGGCTGCCCCGGCGCCGCCCACGGGGATGTGGAGCTGCGCCGCGAAGCGCTCGGGCTCGTAGCCATCGAGGTTCATGAGCGCGAACCGCGACGCGTTCCACAGCTTGTTGATGAAGTTGCGCGAGCCCTCGACGCGCTCGATCGAGAGCCGGATGTAGCGGCCCGACGTGTTGAGCCGCGCGAGCGCGAACCGCAGCGCGTCGGCGCCCATCGCCGGGATGCCCTTCGCGAAGTACTTGCGGATGTTCTTCACAGCCGCCTCGGGCGCGTTCTCGGCGTCGGCGCGCTTCAAGAGCTGATCGAGCGAGGCGCCGTGCACGACGTCGAGCGGATCGATGACGTTGCCCTTGGTCTTGGACATCTTGTCACCGTTCTCGTCGGTGACGATCGCGGTGAGGTAGACCGTGCGGAACGGGACCTTCCCCATGAAGTGGAGGCCCATCATCATCATGCGCGCGACCCAGAAGAAGATGATGTCGGGGCCGGTGACGAGGACGTTGTTCGGGTAGAACGTCGCCAGCTCGCGCGTCTTCTCGGGCCAGCCGAGCGTCGAGAACGGCCACAGCGCCGAGCTGAACCAGGTGTCGAGGATGTCGTCGTCTTGCGAGAGCGTCGCGCCACCGCAGGTGGCGCACGCGGTCGGGGCCTCGCGCGCGACGGTGATCGCGCCGCACGCGCAGTGCCACGCCGGGATCCGGTGGCCCCACCAGAGCTGCCGCGAGATGCACCAGTCGCGGATGTTCGTCATCCAGTGCATGTACGTCTTCGTCCACAGCTCGGGGACGAACTTCGTCTTGCCGCTCTCGACGGCGGCGACGGCCTTCTCGGCGAGCGTCGCGGTCTTCACGAACCACTGCTCCATGAGCATGGGCTCGACGACGGCGCCGGAGCGCTGGCTGCGGCCGCGCGGCACCTTGTAGTCCTTGACGTTGCCGAGGGCCCCGGCGGCCTCGAGGTCGGCGACGACGGCCTTGCGCGCCTCCTCGACGGTGAGGCCGACGTACTTCTCGGGCGCAGGCGCGCACATGCGGCCGCGCGGATCGATCACTTGCAGGATCGGCAGGCCGGTCCGCTGCGCGCACTCGTAGTCGTTGGGATCGTGCGCGGGCGTCACCTTCACGGCGCCGGAGCCGAACGCGGGATCGACGAACGTGTCGGCGACGACGGGGATCGTGCGCCCGGTGAGCGGCAGCTCGACGTGCTTGCCGACGAAGTCGCGGTAGCGCTCGTCGTCGGGGTGCACCGCGACGCCGGTGTCGCCGAGCATCGTCTCGGGCCGCGTCGTGGCGACGACGATCTCGCCGCCGCCGCCGACCAGCGGGTAGCGGATCTCCCAGAGCGAGCCGCTCTCCTCGACGACGTCGACCTCGAGGTCGGAGACCACGGTCTCGCTCGCCGGATCCCAGTTGATCATCCGCTTGGCGCGGAAGATCAGGCCCTCCTCGTAGAGCCGCACGAACGCCTCGATCACGGCGCGGTTGGACTTCTCGTCCATCGTGAACCGCTCGCGCGGCCAGTCGAGCGAGAAGCCCATCAGCTTCTCCTGCTCGCTGATCCGGTGGCCGCTCCGCTCCTTCCACGCCCAGGCGCGGCGCAAAAACTCCTCGCGGCCGAGATCGAACCGCGTCTTGCTCTCGCGGCGCTTGAGATCCTTCTCGAGCAGGACGTGGACGGCGATCGACGCGTGATCGATGCCGGGCATCCACATCGCGTTGAACGAGTGCATGCGCTTCCAGCGGATCAGGATGTCCTGCATCGTCGAGCCGAGCGCGTGGCCGATGTGCAGCGAGCCGGTGACGTTCGGGGGCGGCAGCGTGATCGAGTACGGTACCGTCGGGCTCGACTCATCGGCGTGGAAGTAGCCGTTCTCGAGCCAGAACCGCGCCCACCGCGGCTCCACTTCGGAGGGATCGTACTGCTTGGGCAGTGCCGTCGACGTCGTCACGGCGCGACGCTAGCACACCGCCGCCGCGCATCCGCGCACGGGAAGGGGTAACCTCGGCGCCCGTGCCCCCCGCGCCGCGCACGCACCTCGCGATCTTCATCCTGCTCGCTGCATGCGGCGGATCGGCGGCGGGCGGCGGCGGCAAAGGGAGCCCCGGCGGCACGGGGAGCACCGGCGGCGCGGGGAGCGCGGGGAACGCAGGGAACGCAGGGGACGAAGACGCGTTCGGCCCGCTCGAGGTCGGCGCCGACTACGCGTCGTATCGCCGCGTCACCGACGAGATGTTCCGCTCGCTCGTTCACGGCAACCGCTGGGTGCACGTGTACGTGAACGAGATCGGCGCCGACGCGTACCTGGACAGCGCCGACATCCCCATCGGCACGATCGTCGTGAAGACTTCAGTCCAGAACGTGGATGGCCGGCCCTCGGACATCGAGGGGCCGATCTTCGTCATGGAGAAGCGCGCGAAGGGCTACGCGCCGGAGCACGGCGACTGGTGGTACGCGATCCACTGGGCGAACCCGCCGGCCGCGGAGGCGGCGAAGTTCGGCGGCCCGATCTACTGGCGCGGCCGCTCGCAGCGCGCGGCGTACTGCTGGAAGTGCCACGACGACTACGCGAACAGCCTCGGCGGGCTCGTGCCGAGCAGCCTCTTGCCGCGGTAGCGCGGCGGGCCCGGCGAGCGATCAGCCCCAGCGGGCGATCAGCCGCGGCGGGCGGCCAGCCCCCCGGCGGGCGTCAGCCGCGACGGGCGACCAGATCGTTCAGGTTCTCGCGGATGATCTGCTCGGCGAGCTCCGGCACGACCTCCCAGACGATCCGCTCGACGACCTCGGTCGACAGCTTCAAGAGCGCGAGCAGCTCCGGGCTGCCCGGCTCGAGCCCGGTCACCTCGGCGAGGCGCGCCGCCATCTTCGCGAGCGTCCGCTCGACGAGCGCCGAGCGCTTCGTGGGGTTGCTGCTGATCATCGGCGAGCGGGCGCTCGCGATCGAGATGATCGGCGCGACCGCGGCCGCGGCTCCAGCGCCGCCACCGTCGGCGGCACGCGCGGGTGCCGCTGCAGGCGCCGCGGCTACCGCCGGCGTCGCGGGCGCGCGCGCCGGCTGGGCAGCGACCGCCGGCACCACGGCCGGCTTCGCGGGGGTCGCGGGGGTCGCGGGCGTCGCCGCGGCCGCCGGCTGGAGCGGGACCGCGGGCGCCACGCCAGCGCCCGCCGGCATCTTCACCGTCGGCATGCCCATGATCGTGGCCGAGCGCGGCGGCATCTGCGCGGACGCAGCGGCGGCGGGCGCCGCCACCGGCTTGGCGGCCGCAGCGGCCGGGACCGGCGCGACTGGCGTCGGCGTCGGGGCCGGCGCCGCCGCAGCGGCGCTGCCGGGCTTGGCGACGCCGCTCGCCGCCTTGCCCACGATCTCGACGACCTTGTCGAGCATCGTCTGGGTGTCCCACGGCTTGGGCAGGTTCGCGTCGGCGCCGACCTGGGTGCCGCGCGCGGCATCGTAAGGAGCGCTGTTGCCGACCAGGATCACGACCGGCACGTTCGCCGTCGCGCCCTCGGACTTGAGCGCGAGGCAGAGGTCGTAGCCGTTCTTGCCAGGCATGGCCGCATCGGCGAGCACCACGACGGGGCGCTGCGACTTCGCCTTCTCGACGGCCTCTTCGTAGGTGCGTGCGCCGACGTACGTGAACTCGGTGCCGCGGAAGGTGATGTCCGCGACCTGTTGCATCGTCGCGCTGTCATCGACGCACAAAACGATCTTGCTCACTTGGGTCCTCCGGAAGTTCTCCCACGACGCCACTCTCCGCCGCTCGACGCACCCTCTCAGTATCATGGTCCTCGAAGAGGGGTCAAACCAACTGCCGAGAATGCGCGGCCTTTTGCCCAAGGGCCCGGCGCGCCTCCAGGACGCTGATCGATGCTAGCGTCACCCGCCCTCATGCCCACGCACCACACGCCCTTCCACAAGGCCGCCGCCGAGGCGGTCGCGGCGCACGTTGCGGCGCACGACCCGGCGCACGTCGGCGTGGCGGCCGCGGATCTCAAGGTCGAGACGCCGCCCCAGAAGAAGGCCAAGCCCGGCGAGCCGCCGCCCCCCGATCTGGGCGACCTCGCGGTCGGCTGCTTCGCGATCGCCCGCGCGCGCGGCACCGATCCGGCCGCCCTCGCCCGCGAGATCGCCGCGGCGTTCCAGCCGAGCCGCTACCTGGCGAGCGCCCAGGCGGCCGGGCCCTACGTGAACTTCAAGGTCGATCGCGCCGAGGCGTTCCGCTGGCTCGCGGACACCGCGCTCCGCAGCGAGCTGGTCCCGCGGCAGCACGGCGCGGGCAAGACCGTCTGCATCGATTACTCGTCGCCGAACATCTCCAAGCACCTCGCCTACCATCACATCCGCGGCACCACGCTCGGCCACTCGCTCGCCGAGCTGCACCGGGGCCTCGGCTACCGCGTCGTCGGCATCAACTTCCTCGGCGACTGGGGCACCACGCACGGCATGCTGCTGGCCGCGTGGGAGAAGTGGGGTCCCGCCGAGGGTGAGAGCGAACCGCTCGACATCACGGAGCTAAACAAGCTCTACGTCCGCTTCAACGAGGCGATGAAGCAGCACCCGGAGCTCGAGCAGGAGGGCCGCGCGCGGTTCAAGCAGCTCGAAGAAGGCGATCCGGCTGCGCGGGCGCTGTGGCAGCGGTTCCGCGACGTGTCGTGGGCCGAGTTCCAGAACGTGTACGAGATCCTGGGCATCGAGTTCGACGAGGTGCGCGGCGAGAGCGCGTACGAGCCCGACATCCCGCGCGTCATGGCCGAGCTCTCGGGCAAGGGCCTCGTCACCGAGAGCGAGGGCGCGCAGGTCGTGGTGCTCCCCGAGGAGAAGACGCCGATCCTGCTCCGCAAGCAGGACGGCACCACGCTGTACGCCACGCGCGACGTCGCGGCGGCGCAGTACCGCTGGGACAACTACAAGTTCGACCGCTCGCTGTACGTCGTCGGGCGCGAGCAGTCGCTCCACTTCCGCCAGCTGTTCAAGCTCCTGGCGCTCGCCGGCCACGAGTGGGCCGCGCGCTGCGAGCACGTGCCGTACGGCCACGTCCGGATCGGCGGCAAGAAGACGGCGTCGCGCCTGGGCAACGTGGTCCTCATGCGCAACGTGTTCGAGATCATGGAGAAGGAGGTCCGCGAGCGGATCGCCGCGGCGAACCCCGAGCGGTCGCCCGCGGAGGTCGACGCGATCGCCCGCACCGTCGGCATCGGCGCGGTGGTGTTCGGCAACCTCGCCTCGCAGCGCGAGAAGGACGTCGACTTCGACATCGAGAAGGTGACGTCGTTCGAGGGCGACTCGGGGCCGTACCTGCAGTACGCGCACGCCCGGTGCGCGTCGATCGCGCGCAAGGTCGGCGAGGCGGTGACGTCGGCCGAGGGCATCGACTTCGCGCGGCTCGGGAACGAGGCGGAGTGGACGGTGGCCAAGCGCCTGTTCGATCTGCCGGAGGTCTGCGTGCGCGCGGCGGAGGCGTGCGAGCCGCACCTGCTCTGCCACTACCTGCTCTCGCTCGCCGGCGACTTCGCGCGCTGGTACACGCTCGGCAACTCGGACCGCGCGCTGCGCGTGATCGTGCCCGACGACCCGGAGCTGCAGCGCGCCCGCCTGGCGCTCACCGGCGCCGTCCGCGCGGCCCTCGCGACGGGCCTGGGCTTCCTCGGCATCGGCGCGCCCGACTGGATGTGACGCCGCGCCCGCGCGGCCGGCAGCGCGCGGCGGGGCGCTACTTGCGGTCGCGGCGGCGGATCTGCTCGAGGAGCAGGGCCGACTCGTCGAGGGCGTGGCGCAGCCGGTCGCGGAGGTCGCGGTTGCCGCCGAGGTCGTCGAAGATCTTGTCGCGCCGCGAGATCGAGCGCAGCAGCTGGACGATGCTCTCGGCGTACATGACGTGGCGCGTCGGGTACGGCACCTCGACCTGCGGCTGTGACTGCGGCGGCCCTGGTTGCCCGGACGCCGCGGGGGCGGGGGCCGGGTTCTGGCCGAGCACGACCTGCTTGGCGTGCTCGCGCCCGACCGGATCGACGTACGGCGTGGTGCCGCGGGCGCCGAGCGGCACGATCGCCGGGGACTCGGACATGCCGCGCGGCGCCGGCATCGCGACGCCGGAGGCGGAGGCCGGGAAGCCGCCGCCGGAGGGCCGCTCCCACGGGCTGCGGTCGACCTTGCCCTCGATGCCGACGGCGGCGACCGCCTCGGGGTCGGCGGCGGCGACGACCGACTCGATCGTCGACGACGTCATCGTCGCCACCTCGAGGACGTGGCCCGCCCACTCGGTGATCGGCAGCTCGAACATCGAGTGATCGCCGACGCGCGGATCGCTGTCGCGCACGACGACGTGCTCGCGATCGGTCCCCACCGCGCCGCGCACGATGACGAACTTGCGGCCGCGCTGCTCGTGGAACCCGATGATGTACTCGCTCGACTGCGTCTTCACGCGATAGACGGCGATCGCACGCTGCCGGAGATCTCCGAAGACCGTGTGCTGGCTCACGCCCCCCATTCTACTGCGCGCGGCGGCCCGCCGTGCCATCCATCGTAAGCTCACGGCCCCGGATGCCCCGCCCCGCACAGGGTCTGCGGTCGCAGCACCGTACCGGCAGGGCTCGCCCGGGACGCCGACGGCGATCCCGACCGCCCCGCGCCGCACTCGGGCGCCATGACCGATCTTCGAGCGGGCACAGCAGGGAGGGGCGCAGGACTGCTTCGTGTGAGTCGGGCGTCAGTTCGCCATGAAGAATCCGTACAGCGTCGATCCGGCGGGCAGATAGTTGTACACGACCGGCATGGACGCGCCGTTGGCCCAGGCCGAGACGCTCACGCCGTACACGCCGCCGTATCCAGCAGCCCAGTACTTCGCGGTCCCGCAGGAATACGCAGACGTGTTGTACTCCTTGGCGCATGCCTGGGAATAGGCAGAGAAAGCCGACGGCGAATAGCCGTGCACATTCAGCGTGGTCGTCGACGAGTGCGGCAGCGTACTGTCGGATGGCGCGGGGCAGTAAATACCACGGCTGACCGAGGTTGAGAGATAAGCGCCGTTATACAGCCCGGTCCCCGCGTCATCATAGAAATAATGACATTGGGCCGAATGGACCCGGCGATAAGCGGCCGAGGCATCGTTGATGCCAACGTGCCCGATCAAAGCCACACCCACCAGAAGCGAGCCGATTCCAACGGCCAGCGCATTTCTTACATTCATGGCAATTCTCCTGTGTGATGAGAGTTAACGTATGTTAACGTATAATATCGGCGATTCCTGCGCGTTGCTCACTGCAGTCCAGATACAGGCTCGAAGAATACGAGCCGGCCGGATTCTCCGGCTCCTTGAGCCAGATGCTCTTGGCACAATTCAGCCCGGGGATCGCCCGCTCGGGCAGGCGCATGCCCGTCTTGACGGCAGCCTCATAGTTCTCCCATTGCAAGGTCGCGCGGCACATCTCCGTCCGACATTCCACTGTGACCAGGTTGAACCCATCCTTCCCTGTGATCCCGCTCAGGTCGTTCCGCAGGAGCTCCGCCGCTCCGCCCGACCACGAGGGGTCTACAGGATCGGCCAGGAGATGACGCTCGAGCTCGCCAAACTGAGCCTCCACGCGCTTTCGCTCCTCCTCCGGATTCTGGATCTCCGTGACAGGGGGGTCGTTGCGCTCATTGCGCTCATTGCGCTCATTGTGCTCGTTGCGCTCGTTGCGCAGATGCTCGACCTCCTTCTCCAGAGCTTCCAAGCGTCCCGGGGACGCCTGTACTACGATCTGCTTACTCGTTTGCTGGTATTGCGGGGTTTGATTGGCGTGCGTGCTCGTGGCTCGCTGATCGCTGTCCTCCACGTTCCACAAGGCCGTCACGATGAGTGCTACGCCTGCGCCAACGAGAGCCGACAATGTCACCCATACTTTCGATCTAGCCATGGTGGCCTTTCGTGATCCGGCTGTCCGGCCGGCCGGTGATCGCCTCCACTGCATCATGATCGCGGATCATCATGATTCTGCAGCGCCCTGCGTAGCAGCCGACATGAACCCGACCTCCTCCTCCACTGTCGCCGGACGACCTTGACTTACAAGGTTATATCAGACAACACATCAATGTCAAGATGCATAGTTGTACGTTTGATTACGCACAGTGGCTTTCCTAGATAAGGATTCATTGGCCCTGGAGGTGACGCCCGCGCTGGCGGCCGGGAAGTCGTCGCCACCTCGAGGACGCGGCCCGGCCACTCGGCGCGCGGCAGCTCGAAACATCGAGTGCTCGCCGGCACGTTGCCGGAGCTCTCCGAAGACCGTGTGCTGGCTCACGGCCCCCTCCTGCTGCGCGCGGCGGCCCGCCGTGGCCGCCATCGTAGGTTGACGCCCCCGGGATGCCCCGCATAGGGTCCGCGAGCAGCAGCACCGTGGCAGCACCGTGGCAGTACCGTGATCGACAGCATCGAGGCCTCCGTCGGGATCTACCTGGCCACGCTCATCGTGAGCGTGCTGTCGGGGCTCGTCCCGGTGGTCAACGGCGAGGTGTACCTGGCCGCGGCGATCCTCGTGGCCGACGATCCGGCCGTCGCGCTGGTCCTGGCGGTGCTCGTCGCGGTCGGCCAGATGATCGCCAAGATCGGCCTCTACCACGCCGCGCTCGGCGCCACCCGGCTCGGGCGATCGACGCGCCTGGGCGACAAGCTCGCGCGGGCGCAGGAGCTCGCGCACCGCTGGCGGAACAAGCCGCTCACGGTGCTGTTCGTCTCGGCGGTGACGGGGCTCCCGCCGTTCTACCTGGTGAGCCTCTGCGCCGACGTCCTGCAGATCCGGTTCGTCACGTTCCTCGTCCTCGGCCTCGCCGGGCGCCTGATCCGCTTCGTGGCGCTGGCGCTCGTGGTCCTCTACTGGTGACGCAGATGCAGGTGCAGATGCTGGTGCAAATGATGGAGCGCGCGTGACCTGGGACGCCGTGATCGTGGGCAGTGGCTTCGGCGGCGCGATGGCGGCGCACCGCCTCGTCGAGGCGGGCGCGCGCGTGCTGATGATCGAGCGCGGCGACTGGGTCCCGCGCGGCGACGCGGCGTGGCGGCCCGAGGCGTCGCTCGAGCTGACGGAGAGCTACGCCAAGGACATCCCGTACCGCTGCGACAGGAACGGCCACGGCCCGATCATCGGCGGCTACGCGTGCGTCGGCGGGCCGTCCGTCTACTACGGCTGCGTGGCGTTCCGCTTCCGCGAGCGCGACTTCATGGGCGATCCGGACGTCGTCGGGCGATCCGGCGCGGCGTGGCCGTTTGGCTACGACGCGATCGAGCCGTACTACGGCGAGGCGGAGCGCCTGCTCGGGATCGCCGGGGACGACGCGGGCGATCCGACGGCCCCGCGCCGCAGCGGCCCGTTCCCGTACGCGCCCGCGCCGCTCGCGCCGATCACGCAGCGCGTGGTCGTGGCCGCCGCGGAGCTGGGGCTGTCGCCGTTCCACCTGCCGCTCGCGATCAACCACACGGCCACGGCGGCGCGCCGCGCGTGCATCGCGTGCCGCACGTGCGACACGTACGCGTGCGCGATCGAGGCCAAGAACGACGTCGCCACGACGATGATCGCGCCGCTCGTCGCGCGCGGGATGACCTTGTGGCCCCGGACGGTCGCGCTGCGGCTCGAGGCCGAGGGCGGGCGCGTGCGGCGGCTGCACGTCTTCCGCAAGGACACGGGCGAGACGGAGGCGATCGAGGCGGCGCGGTTCGTGCTCGCGGCGGGCGCGCTCGGCACGCCGCACCTGGTGCTGGCGTCGGGGCTCGAGGCGCTGTCGCCGGCGCGCGCCGCCGTGGGGCGCTACCTGATGCGGCACGACAACGCGATGCTGTTCGGGTTCTTCCCGGCGCGGCCGGATCCGGACCGCCGGTTCCACAAGCAGGTCGCGATCCACGACTGGTACTTCGGCGATCCGGGCTCCGACGACGTGCCGGACCTCGGCAAGCTGGGCGGCGTGCAGCAGATGATGACGCCGCCCAAGGAGCTCGTGCGCGCGCACCTGCCGCTGGGCACCAAGGGCGTGATCGGCGCGCTCACCGAGCACCTGACGGGCCTGCTCTGCATCGCCGAGGATCAGCCGCGCGCGGAGAACGGCGTCGCGGTCGACTGGGGCGTGCGCGACGTGTACGGTCTGCCGCAGCTCGTGATCGACCACGGCTACTCCGAGCGCGATCGGCGCGCGAGCGACGCCCTCGCCCGCCGCGCGCGGCACCTGCTCGAGCGGCTGGGCGCGATCTTCGTCCACACGCACCGCGTGAAGACGTTCTCGCACGCGGTCGGCACGGTGCGGATGGGCCGGGACGCGGCGACGGCGCCGCTCGACGAGAATTGCCGGTTCCGGGGCCTGGCGAATCTATGGATCACCGACGGCAGCGCGCTGCCGATGTCGGCGGGCGTCAACCCGAGCCTCACGATCGCGGCGAACGCGCTGCGCGTCGGCGGAGCGATCGCGGCGTGATGCGGCTCGTCTTCCTCGGCTGCGGCAAGGTCGCGCGGGCGCACGCGGGGCGGCTGCGCCGGCACCGCCGCGACGTCGGCCTGGGCTTCGCGAGCCGCGAGCCGGCGCGCGCCCAGGACTTCGCGCGGCGGCTCGGCGGCACGGCCTACGGCTCGTACGAGGAGGCGATCGCGGCGCCGGACGTGGGCGCGGTCGCGGTGGTCACGCCGCCAGCGTCGCACCTGCCGCTCACGCTCGCCGCGCTCGCGGCGGGCAAGCACGTGGTGCTCGAGAAGCCGCCGCTGCCGCGCGCGGCCGACTTCGATGCAGTCGCCGAAGCGGCGACGCGCGCCGGCAAGCAGGTGTTCGTCGCCGAGAACTACTACTACAAGCCGCTGCTCGAGCGGCTGCGCGGGCTTTTGGCCGAGCGCGTCGTCGGCGACGTCCTGTTCGTGCACGCGAACGCGATCAAGCGCCAGCGCGCGGCCGACTGGCGCGCCGATCCAGCGGCCACGCTGGGCGGCGCGCTCTACGAGGGCGGCATCCACTGGATCGACTTCATGGCCACGCTCGGCCCGGCGGTGCGCGCGGTCCGCGGCTTTCAGCCGAAGCTTCCGGCGGGCGCGGCGCTCGAGCGCTCGATGATGGTCGGCTTCGACTACGCAGATGGCTCGGTCGGCATGCTGTCGTACTCGTGGGAGGTCCCGTCGACGGCGAAGGGGCTGCGGCTGTCGAAGATCTACGGCCGCGAGGGCACCATCACGTTCGAGTCGAACGGCCTGTGGGTGCTCTGTCACGGCAAGAAGACGCGCCTCTACGTCCCCGGCCTGCGCGATCTGTCGGGCTACCACGCGATGTGGGCCGACTTCGTGCGCGCGTGGAAGGCGGGCACGGCGCCGCGCATGACGCTCGCGCAGGCGCGCCGCGATCTCGAGCTCGTCGAAGCGGCGTATGCCACGGCCGCCGCCGCGACCGCGGCGCCTGCTTCCCCGGAGGTCCCTTGAGCAGCACCAGCTACGTCCTCGCCACCGTCATCGGCGCCCTCGCCGGGATCCACACCTGCACGTGGGGCATGTACAAGGACGCCCCGCACGAGGGCTTCTCCTGGGGCAAGTACTTCCGCTCGATGTGGGTCGGCGCGATCCTCGGCGGCGCCGCGCACTACTTCGTGCGCTGGGACCTCTGCGATCCCGGCGCGCGCTTCGTGTACTGGGGCCTCATCTACTGCCTCGAGCGCGCCGCGACCGAGTTCTGGAAGTACTTCATCCGCGAAGAAGATCAGAGCAAGTACTTCATCCCGATGCAGTTCGGCCTGTTCGGCAAGCCGATGAAGGACGCGAAGAAGCGGATCCCGATCGGGATCCTCGTGGCGGCGCTGTGCTTCGGCGTGTTCTTCGCGATCCGCGCGCTCGAGGAGGCGGCGGGCGGCGCGTGGCCGCGCTGGCTCGTCGTGGTCACGGTCGGCAGCTTCTTCGGCTGGATCTCGGCGTTCGGCGGCGCCTGGAAGGACGCGCCGATCGAGGGCTTCGAGACGTTCAAGTTCTTCCGCAGCCCGGCGGTCGCCGCGAGCTGGGCGTTCGTCGTCTCGCTGTTCATCTCGTCGTGGACCGCGATCGCGATCGCCGCCGAGGGCTTCACCGTCGCCTCGATCGAGACGTACAAGACGTTCGTCTTCCCGAACAAGCCGCGCGGCAAGTTCGCCGGCAAGCCGATCCACTTCCCCGAGCACCTCGAGCGCCGCAAGCGCTTCCTCCCGCTCTACTTCGGAATCTGGGCGCTGGTCCTGGGCCACTTCGTCTGGGCGCTCGCCGCGCGCTGAATTCAAACCTTATCGCATCGAGATTTAGCCAACAAATCCGACAAGCGTCTTGCCAAAGGCAATGAGAGCAATTTTTGCTTACCGCCTTCATCATCGCAAATAGCTCTCAAAAAGAAGCTACCCCATTCGTCCTTAGCAGTTATCATATCGCCACGTATCTGACGAACTATTGATGCACTGCTTTTTGGGGATGCTTTGCTCTTTTTGCTTCCGGCCTTCATCCTTCGGGCAGACAAGATCGCCTTCTGTAGAAGATCTGTATTCCCTTGGCCCCGCTCATCGATATCCCAATTAGGCCATCGGGGGGCATGTTTGTTTTGAACTCCAAGACTCATTCGGATATGTTTTTCACTCTCCACTAGCAGCCGCTCAAACTCCGGCTCCATGCATATTGGAAGTATTGCACCTTTCTCCAGAGATGGTAATGCATCACGGCTGCTCGGCTTCACTCTCGAAGAGAGATCAAGATACCTTCGTTTAGCGTAACCGAACCAAGGTTGAGGCAGCTTCTCCCTCGCGACAAGATATTTATAAAAATCAAGCGTCTCATTCCACCGGCAAGTGGACGCATTCTTATCCCATGGAGGCGCCAGGTCCCAAGCAACCACTGCGACATCAAAAGGCTTCTCCTTGTTCTCACGAACAAGCAGATCATCCAGCGGCTCTCCAGCACCGCTCATCGGTGGCTGGTTTGGATCAAGTGCTAAAATAGCCTTTTTGCTGATAGGCACTACGCGCTTGATATCCAACAACGAAAGATACGCAGGAAGCTGCTGGCACCATATTTGATACAGATAGGGTGCAACACGGCTCGGCGTGACCCCATCACTCCCCTCAGCAAATATCGCGATGGTCAAGTTATGCGCCATATCTACCTGCCGGCAATATTTACAAATCGCGTACCCGGAGGCACCGACGAAGCGAACTTTCGGACATCTGCCTCGCTGGAGAACTTTTCATACACAGTTTCACCATCCGAACGCCGGACATGGAGTATCGAGCCAATCTCTACATGATCAAGAAGCCACGGCGAATGCGTCGTTATTATTACTTGAACCCCTTGAGTAGATGCCGACTGTAACCTCTTCAACACATACAGCACTGTCCACGGATCGAGACCGTTCTCAATCTCCTCGATGCAAAGCAATGAAGGAGGAGGCGCATGTTCCAGCAGCGCGAGTATGGCCGTTACGCGGCGTGTGCCTTCGGAGAGCATCCAGGACGGAATAGGGAACGTTCCCATCCCCCCCCTGCCGCGATACGGCATCCGCTCCGAGAGGGCATAGTAAGCTCGTTCTTTGCTTTCTCCTTCACGATTGACCGTGACATCTACAATGTCGTCAAGAATCCCACTAATTTCGGCAACCAGACGATCTCGTTGTTCTTGATTCAACTCGTTCAGCAAAGCGGGGAGATCATGCCCTTCTTCATCGAGCAGAGGGGCAAGCCATCGCCGTTCAGTATGCGCGAGATCAGCAAGGCGGTTCGGACTGAGGCGTAGAAATACCGCTCTATTCCAGAAATCGGCAAAAACACCGAACATTCGCTCTCCGCGAGGTTCACCAAGCCTCAGATTACGACTCAGCGCCAGGCGAACAGGATCTTCAAAGAGCACATGCTTCCCTTTGGCGTTGACTGCGGGACGCGAAAATACTCTTCTCTGCCGCCGTGCACTTGCAATGAGATACTTCTTGCCAGCCGTATTGGGCCGGCCAAAGTAGAGATATTCGCGAGCGACGAATGGATAGCGACCACGTTCAGTCTCCGTTTCTTCAACCCTCACGCCGTAATGCCAACTAGCCTCGTATTTAGCGGCAGACTGCTCATCGTCTTCCCATTCAACATCGATCTCGAAAAATCTCGTCTCTACTTGGGATCTCACATTTATAATATCGTGAACACCGTGATATCGTTCGCAAGCCACATGGCAATCAGATCGCATGCTCGCATCGAGCCATTGCAGCGCTTCTAGCAAGGTGCTCTTCCCCGAGCCGTTGCGGCCAACGATGACCGTGAAGCGCTGAAGCGGGATCGACGGAGGTTGAAACGCTGCCTTGAAGCGTTGAAGACGGATAGACTTCAACCACCGTGAATCATGGTCGGTCCCGTTTGGTTCGAAGTCACTCATGTTGCATCCAGGAGCCGATCAGCCGAGGCCTCACGAGGTGACGGTATCCGAAACCACCTTGTATCGCGAAAGTAAAGCCGAAGTTTACGCGCCTGCTGGAGATCTCTTGGTCACCTCCCCCGCACCTCACACCCCGAACCGGGAGGCAACAAGAATTAGGAAACCTGCGCGGTCGCTCGGCTGGCCTTGCTGGGGACTGCTTCGCGGCTCGTCCACGGGTCGGCCTGGAATCGGCCAAGAGCCGAGGCCTGCCACCCAGTGCATGGCGCTAGCGTGAGGGTGCCGCGCTTCGAGTCGCCACGCCGCAATTGCCAGATTGGCGTGCGCGGCGCGGAGGCACGCGCCATCTGGCCACGCGTGACAGGGTGGCGGCTCGGCGGATCGCGTGAGATCGCGTGGTTTCGGGCGGGCATGTCGCGTGAAGTGCGAGGCGGCATGCTCGAGATCGTTCTGGCCGGCGTCGCGATCGTCGCGGCCGCGTACTGGGTCTTCATGGCGCTCGCCTCGCTCCGCACCATGGGGGCGGTCCCACTGCTCGCGCGCCTCGCGCCGAGGGAGCCAGCGCGCTGGCCGCGGGTCTCGGTCATCATCCCGGCGTGCAACGAGGAGGCGACGATCGAAGCGGCGCTGCGGTCGCGGCTCGGCGAGGGGTACCCCGACGCCGAGTACCTCGTGATCGACGATCGATCGACGGACCGCACGGGCGAGATCATCGATCGACTGGCGGCGGAGGATCCGCGGATCGTGGTGCTGCACGTGCGCGAGCTGCCGGAGGGCTGGCTCGGCAAGGTGCACGCGCTCCACGCGGCGGTCGGGCGAGCGACGGGCGCGTGGGTGCTGTTCAGCGACGCCGACGTGCACCACGAGCCCGGGACGCTCCGGCGCGTCGTCGCGCACTGCGAGCAGCAAGGGATCGACCACGTCGCGGTGTTCCCGTCGGTGTGGTCCTCCTCGTTCTGGCTCGACGGCGTGATGAACCTGTTCTTGCGCCTGCTCGCGGCGGGGTCACGCGCGTGGAAGGTGCCGGATCCGCGGTCGCGGATCTCGGCGGGCGGCGGCAACTTCAACCTGGTGCGGCGCGCGGTGCTCACGCGAGCGGGCGGCCTTCTGCCGCTGCGCATGGAGGTCATCGACGACGCGGCGCTCGGGCAGATGCTCAAGTGGTCGGGCGCGCGCCAGCGCGTGCTCAACGCCCGCGGGTTCGTGGGCCTCTCGTTCTACAGCTCGGTGCGCGACATCGTGGTCGGCATGGAGAAGAACGCGTTCGCGATGCTCGGCCGGTTCGACGTGCCGCGGTTCGCGGTCGCGCTCGCCGCGCTGTCTGTCTGCGAGCTCGGCCCGTGGGTGGTCCTCGCGGCCGGCGCGGGCTGGACGTTCGCGCTCGCCGCCGCGACGCTCGCGCTCGCGGCGATCGTGCAGCTCGCCGTGGCGCGCTGGCTGGGTCGGCCGCTCTGGCCGACCGTGCTCGCGCCGCTCGGCTGGCTGACGTTCGTGTTCGCGGCGCTGCGCTCGATGGTGCTCACGCTCCGGCGCGGCGGCATCACCTGGCGCGGCACGCACTATCCGCTCGCGGCCCTGCGCCGCGGCCGACGCTACGTGCACGCGTGATGGGCTCGTCGAGGCGCCGGGTGGGACGAGTGGGATAACGCGGCGCGTCTCTCCTTATATAGAGGTAGAGGCGGCACGGCGCCGCGGGCGCGCGCGAACGAGGGCGACCGCGCCCGCCACGTCGAGGATCACGAGGACGAGGAGCGCGAAGGTCGCCATCTGCAGCATGTACATCCACGCGAGCTGGATGACTCGATGAATCGAGAATCCGCGGCCAAACTCCTCGACGATACGCACCGGGCCGCCCGGATCGGCCGCGTCGCCATCGTCGGCGCCGAAGATAAGCGCCTCGCCGATCTCGCGCGCCTGTGCGAGCGGTAACGGGATCGCGAGCATGGCCGCCGTCGCACCACTCGCCACGAAATCCTCGGCGACGGCGGCGACCTGCTCCATCGGGTACCGGATCGCGAACGCGGCCGCGGGCCCCGCGTCGGTCACGACGTCTGGTTCGCGCGTGAGCCGCACGCCGATGAGCCACACCGGGATCGCGCGGCGCTCGTCCGGACGCGGCTGGATCGTCACGTCGAGCAGCGCGTCCGCGCGGCGGACGGTGAGCGTCACTGCCGCGCCCCCCTTGGCGGTGACGCGCTCGGTGAGCGAAGGGGAGACGTACGCCAGGAGCGGCTCGCCGTCGACGGCGAGGATCCGGTCGCCCGGCTGCAGCTTCCCGACGGCGTCGAACCCGTCCATCACCTCGGCGATCACGATGCTCGTGGTCCCGGTCTGGAGCCCCTCGCAGCGCGCGAACGCGAACGCGAGCGCCGCGATCGCGAGGTACGCGGCCACCGGGCCGGCGACCAGCGCGCCGAGGCGCGCGGTGGTGCGATCGGCCCCGGCGATCCGCACGAACACGTGGAGATCGGGGCGCCCGACCGGGAGCCGCGCGAGCCGCGCGACCGCGCGGCGGCCGAGCGCGTGGGCCAGGAGCACGAGGATCGGCGCGAGCGCCTCCGCGAAGATCGTGGTGAGCATCGCGAGCGCCACGTAGCGGCCGCCGAGCAGCGCGGCCAGGGGAACGCCCAAGAGGCCCGTCACGTCCACATCTCCCGCATCGGGGCACTATAACCGGCTGCCTCGGCTGGGCGCTCGCCCGGCGGCCCGGCGGCCTACTGGATGATCGGCCCGGAGCAGTCCCGGATCAGCTTCGGATCGAACGCGATCGACCACTCGAACATGAACCCGTTGTCCGCCGGCCACAGATCCGTCACGCGCATCGTCCAGGGTCCGTTGAGCGGCGCGCCCTGCAGCGACGCCCACGGCGTGACCGACGCATAGTCCCCGGTCGGCATCATCTGGTGGCCATTCATGTTCACCGTCGGCGAGCTCAACATGGTCGCCGCGCCGGTCGGCGTCCAGCAGTACTTGTAGCCGACGCCCGGGACGGGGTTGCCCGCCTGATCGCCGTCATTCGCCTCGCCGAGGTAGATCTCGCCGCCGGTCCGATCGACGAACGCGTGGAGCGTGAGCACGCGGCCGTCGGGCGGGATCAGGTCCATCTGCAGATCGCGCAGCCAGGAGTGCTCCATCTTCACGCACACCGAGAACACCTGGCTCGGGTCGGGGAGCGTCCCGCCGGCCACGAACCCGATGAAGTTCAAGGTCGACGTATACGAGGCGTGGCACTCGTTGTGGACGCAGTTCGGCAGCGAGCCGCTGCACTGCGCGTTCACCGTGCACGCCGTCGACTGGCCGATGCCGTCCGGCAGGGCGAGCGGCTGGCTCTCCGGCGCGTTGACAGAGCCGCAGACGGGGCATCCGCCGATGCCGGAGCAGTCGTTGTCGTTGCAGTCAATCTGGACGTCGCAGTCGTTGTCGATGCCGTCGCCGCAGATCTCGGGCGCCGGGTAGCAGAGCTCCTCGGAGGCATCGATCTCCGGGGGCGCATCGGGGGGAGAGCTGCCCGGCTCGCGGCCCGGCGTGCCGCAAGCCATGAGGGCGGCTGCCATCGTCGCGAAGAACAGAGCGAAAGAACCGGCGCGCATAGGTGCAACTATCGGCGGCAGGCGCCGCCGCAAGCAAGCGAAACTCGCGCCGCCCGGTGGATCCCGCCAGGGCCCCCCAGCCGTGGCCGAGCGCTGAGAGCACCTCGCGCCCGAGCGCGGCCCGGCTCACCTAGAGGCTCGAGACGGTGCGCAGCCCGCCGATCAGATCGTAGTCGACCCCCTGCACCTGGGAGGCATCGAAGTGGAACTTGAGATAGTCCACGTCGCCCCAGTTCACGGAGCCAAAGTCACTGAAGCGGAACTTGTACTGGCCATCGTTCAGGAGCGTATAGGTCCGGCTGACCGCGGCGACGCCCCCGCTCTTGACGGTGATCGTGAGCTGCACGGGCCGCGGCGAGCCGCCGCTGTTCAGGTCGCCATCGAGGTAGAGCGAGAAGGCGCGGTCCGACGCCACGTTCATGTTCAGATCGGCTGTGACGCCGTACTCCAGCGTGAGCGCCCCCGAGGGCGCAAGCCCGGTCGCGTAGGTCAGCGTGCCGCCGGACAGCGCCGCGTAGACGAAGTTGGAGAGCGTGGCCTCGCGAACCTTCGTGGTGCGCGCGCCGCCGATGACGCCCGAAAGGTTCGTCTGGCTGGCGATGTCGAGGGGCTGCGAGATCTCGCCGAGCGTCCCGGCCCAGAGGTAGGGACCGGGCGTCGACGAGTAAGGCAGTGTCTGGTCGGGGAGCGGGCTCGTGAACGCGTCGATCACGCGATCGGCGTGCGCCGCCGTGGGCAGCACGAGGCAGAGCGACAGGCTGATACCGGCGAGGACAGACGTGGAGGACATGGACATTGCGAGCTCCTTGCGTTGGATCGAGGCTTCGTTCGAGGCGAAGGAGCCGAGTGCAGCCGCGATGCCACCGCTTCCGCGGGCGCTGCCGTGGCCTTGAAAACGCCGAGCGCGCGCAAACCTCCCGGAGCGCGGCCCGCAGCGTCCGACCTACGCCCGATCTACGCCCGATCTACGCCCGATCTACGTCCGATCTACGTCCGGATCTACGTCCGGATCTACGTCCGATCTATGTCCGGCCTGCGGCTGGCCTTACGTCCGGCGCGCCAGCTCACCCATGCGCCGCCGCAGCGCGCGCACGGACACCTCGAGCCGCACGGCCATCAGCTCCTCGTCGCCGTTCGCCGCCGCCTGGGCGGCGCGGATCTCGTCGGCGCCGAGCTCGGATGCCTTCCTGACCCGCGGCGACCGATCCATCAGCCGGTAGATCGATGCGCGGGGGATCCCGAGCGCCGTCGCGGCGCGCTCGGGGCTGAAGCGGTGCGCGCGCAGCGCGGCGACGAGCTGCTCGTCGGTGATGTCGGCCGGCCGTTGGGCGGGCGGCGGCCCGGCGGCAGCGGGCGGCGGGCCCGCGACAGGCGCAGGCACCGCGGCAGCGGACGGCGGCGCGGCAGACGCAGGCGCGGCGTTACCGCGCGGCGAAAGCTCGTCGAGCGCCTGGAAGTGGGCCGCGGGCCGCGCGCCGCGGTTCGCGATGACGAGGTGGCGCACCAAATTGGCGAGCTGCCTCACGTTCCCGGGCCAGTCGTACTGCGCCAGACGGGCGACGACCGGAGCGGGCAGCCACGGCTCGGGCGCGTCGTCCAGGACGGCCGCCTCGCCGACGGCCGCGAGCTCGCGGCGCAGGAACGCGGCGAGCAGCCGGCCGAGATCCTCGCGGCGCTCGCGCAGCGGCGGGATGCGGATCACGAACCCGCCGAGCCGGTACAGGAGCGGCGCCCGGAACCGCGCGGCCTCGACGGCGGCCGCGAGGTCGGCGTCCGTCGCCGCCACGACGCGCACGTCGACGTGCCGGGGCCGGTCCGCGCCCACGGGCTGGATCTCCCCCGACTCCAGGCACCGGAGGAGCAGCACCTGCAGCTCCGGCGCGGCCTCGCCGATCTCGTCGAGGAAGATCGTGCCGCCCTGCGCGCGCTGGAAGTAGCCGGGGCGATCCTGGTTCGCGCCGGTGAACGCCCCGCGGACGACCCCGAACAGCTCCGACGCGGCCAGCGCCTGGGGCACCGCGCCCAGGTTGACGGCGAGGTAGGGCCGATCGCGCCGCGCGCCAGCGTCGTGGATCGCGCGCGCGACCAGCTCCTTGCCGGTGCCGCTCTCGCCGCGGATGAGCACCGGGACGCTGACGTCCGCGACCTTGCGGATATCGCGCCGCACGCGGACGACGGCGGCGCTGTAGCCGATGATGCCCAGCGCGGGCTCGCCGGCATCGGTCACGGGATCGAGGAGGTGCAAGAGGAGCACGACCCGCCTCGCGAGGAGCAGCACCACGCCGCGCTCGAGCTCCGCGCGTGAGAACCGGGCGCTGCCCGCGATCGGGTGACCGTCCGCCTCCACGGGCGTCCGGCTGTCTCCACACACAAGCTCCACCGCGCGATCGCCCGCGCCGCCCGCGCCCCGGATCGACAAGGGCGCGCGCGAGATCCGGTGATCGGCGAGCGGCCGGCCGTCCCGACCGCCGGGCGCGACGAACAGCGGATCCAGCCGAGAGAGCTCGAAGGTTCGCCCGGACTCGAGCCCGGTGAGCAGCGCTCGCTCGCCGATCCGATCGAGGCTCGGGTGATAGAGGATCGTCAGGCCGAAGACGCGCGTGTCCACGCCCGCGGAGGCGAGCGCCGGGCCGATATCGGTGCTGGTGGCCTGCGACCGTGCATCCTCTGTATGCTTGCGCATGGCCCGCTGGTTGCTCCTGGGGGTCGGGGAGGTTTCACATGGCAGATTATACGATTCACCTCGGGTACAACCTGCAGAGCCCCACGATCGGCGCGGTCTGGGCCGAAGCAGATGCGCCGCTGGGCAGCGCGCTCGCAGACAAGGGCTATCAGTTTCTTCAATACGCGCTGGGGTCGGGACAGGGGGTCGGCACCGACGGCACGGCCCCGCCGGCATGGTTCACGAGCTTCCAGGACGGCGATAACCTGTACGTCCAGCTCTGGGACCTCTCGACCGCGGCGAACGCGATACCGAGCAGCTGGACCCCGAAGCTGAGCCTGTCGGCGCTCGCTGCCGCGACGACGTATGATCCTTCCGTGTACTTGACCTATAGCTCGAGCACCGCCGTCCGGAGCTCGGAGAGGGTCAATGATGTCCAGAACGATTATCTCGAGCTCTTGTCTATCAGCTTCGAGTGGAAGCCGAGCTCGGGATTTCTGGGCCCGTGGGGTCTCTGCCGGGGCCAATCCCAGCTGATGGGACCGCTGACCTGGAGGCTCCCCGACGGCACCACCCCGCTCCAGTGCAAGCTGTCTTTCTATCTGGAGACTGTGATCAGCAATAACGGCGACCGTATCCCCGATGTGTTCCTCGGAGACCCCGAGGTCATCGTGGGGTCGATGGGTTAGATCTGCTCGAAGCCGCGCTGCGCCGACGCGTCATCCGGGGGTAGGCGGGGTCCGCGCGCAGCGCCCGTAGCTCGGGATCGTTATCGATCTCGGCCGGCGAGAAGCCGCGCGCGAGCGCGCTCTCGAGCATGCTGATCGCACGCTCGCGATGCCCGCAGATCTCGAGGGCCACCGCCACGCGAAACATGGTGTACGGCTGGACATCGCGGACGTCGCGCAGCGAGGTCAGCGCGGCATCCGCGGCCCGGCAGTCCCCGCGCTTGGCCAGGTACAGGACGCGGCGGCTGCGCAAGGTCAGGTCTTGCGGTGACCGCGCGAGCTCGGCGTCGAGGAGCTCGATGGCATGATCGTAATGCTCGCGCGCCTTGGCGGCGGAGTCGGGGAGCTGTCGATACGCATCCGCGAGGTTGGCCCAGCGCAGATGGTTATGTGCCCCACCCCCCATCGCCAGCGCGCGCTCGAATGCGCTGGCGGCGGGGCCGTAGAGCCCCTGCGCGAACAGGACTGTCCCCAGGTTGCTGTACAGGGATGACGACGGACGGATCTTCAGCGCGTCCTGAAATCGCTGCGCAGCCTCACCGTAACGGCCCTGGAGCAAGTACACCGCGCCGAGGTTGCTGTACCCGTAGGGGCTATCCGGGGCCAGCGCGATGCTCTGCTCGAAGAGTGGAATGGCCTCCTGGTACTTGCCGCGCTGGACCAGGATGGCGCCCAGATCGTCGTAGAGGTGGCGGGCCTTCGGCGCGAGCTCGATCGCCTTGCGGTACGCCGCCTCCGCCTCGTCCAGGTGCTGCCGGCGCTCGTGTAGCCGCGCCAGGCCCGCGTGGACGTCCGCGCTCCTGGCGTCGAGCGCGAGCGCTGCCTGGAAGTCCCGCTCGGCTGCTTCCACGTGCCCGAGCGCCAGCACGACGAGGCCGTGGCTCACGCGCGCGTCCACCAGGAACTCATCCAGGGAGATCGCACGATCGGCGGCGGCCCGGGCTTGCTCCAGGAACATCGGATCGCGGCTCGTGTCAGGGGACATGTACCGGAGCCAGTGCGCGCGCGCGAGCCCCGCATAAGCTGCGGCGGAGCGATCGTCCTCGTGCAGCAGGTGCTGGAAGATGCCGGCGGCCTCGTCGATCGCGCCGGCGCGGTGGAAGTTGCGCAGGAGCGCCATCCCGCGCTCGTACTCGGCCTTCGGATCGAGGACGGGCGCGGGAGCCGCCTGCGAGCCGGCCACCGGCGCGGGCGCAGGAGCCGCGAGCGGGCCGGCGCTGCCTGCCGGCGAGCGCTCGCCACCGGTGCCGAGCGCCGCGACGGTGACGGTGACGGTGACGGCAGCGACCACGGCGACGCCCGCGAGCAGCACGTGCGTGCGCCGCACCCGCGACCGGCGCGGCGGCGGAACGGCCGCCGCAGCGGGCGCAGCCTCGGCTGGCGCAGCAGCCTCGGCTGGCGCAGCAGCCTCGGCTGGCAGCGGCACGGCGGCGGCGGCGGGCACCTCGGTCGGCGCGGTGTCCAGCGCCGCCCAGCGTCCGCGCGACGGCTCGGCCTCGGCGGCGGCGCCGTGCGCGGCCGGCGGCCGCGGGCGCGCATCTGCGATGGCCTGCAGGCGGGCGCGGACCTTGGCCGCGCTCGCCGGCCGCTGCTCGGGCGCCTTCTCGAGCAATTCGTCGACGAGCTCGGACAGCGCGCGCGGCACGACGTCGGTCAGGCCGGGCAGCTCGACGAGCGAGGCCTGCCGGTGCGTGCTCACTCGCACCAGCGTGTCCAGCGTGGAGGCGCCGACGAACGGCGAGGTCTGGGACAAAAGCTCGTAGAGGAGGACGCCCAGCGAGAACAGGTCCGAGCGCTCGTCGACGGGCAGGCCGCGCGCCTGCTCGGGAGACATCGCGCGCACGGTGCCGAGCACCTGGCCCTCCCCGGAGAGCGAGGGCGAGAGCGAAGGCGAGAGCGAGGACGAAGACTCGCTCGGCAGAAGCCGCTTCGCGAGCCCGAAATCGAGGATCTTGATCTGCCCGCTCGACGAGAGCATGACGTTCTCGACCTTGAGATCGCGGTGGACGATGCCCTGCCGGTGCGCGGCGTCGAGCGCCGCGGCGATCGCGACGCCGTGGCCGAGCACGTCGTCGACGGAGGCCGGCGCCGCGTCGCGCACCGCGGCCAGGGAGCGCCCCTCGATCAGCTCCATCACGATCCAGGCGCCGTCCGCGTCCTCGAAGATGTCGAACACCTGCACGATCGCGGGGTGCCCGAGCTGCGCGAGGACGCGCGCCTCCTGCTCGAGCCGGGCGCGGAGGTGCTGCTCGTCATCGCTGGCGGCCCGGATCCGCTTGATGGCCACGCGGCGCCGCAGCCGCTCGTCGTGCGCCAGGTACACCTCGCCCATGCCGCCGCGCCCGAGCAGCGAGCGCAGCGTGTAGCGCCCTCCGTCCCGCGCGGGGGCCACGGGCAGCGGCGAGGCCGCGGCGCTGTCGTCACTCACCCGGCTCAGATACTCGCAATCCTGCGAACCGGCAGCAAGGCGCTTCGGGCGAGCGCTTGGCCTGTGTGCTACCTTCAGCGACTCTCACGGCGCACGGTGATGCGCGCGGACCGCAGAGGAGGCACTCGATGGGAATCATCAGTTTCATCAAGGGTGGAGTCGCCGAGCTCGCGATCGCCCGACCCGACTCGGCCAAGGATCAGTGGGTCTACAAGCACCCGGATCAGACGATCCCGATGAAGGCGCAGCTCACCGTCGACTCCGACGAGGTCGCGCTGTTCTTCAAGGACGGCAAGTACGTCGGCAGCTTCTCGGCGGGCCGCCACACCCTCGATGCCTCCAACATCCCGTTCCTCGGCCAGCTGATCGACAAGTTCACCGGCGGCAACGTCTTCATCTGCGAGGTCTACTTCGTCACGACCCGCGAGCTGCCGTCGATCAAGTTCGGCACCTCGATCGGCGACGTGCAGGACCCGCAGACCCGGATTCGCGTGCGCCTCATGGTGCACGGCGAGTTCTCGGCCCGGGTGATCGATCCGACGAAGCTCGTGATCGGGCTCGTCGGCCAGCGCGCCACCACGAACGAGGCGTTCCTCGGCTGGTTCAAGAGCCAGGTCCAGAAGACGATGAAGGACGGCGTCGCCGAGCTGATCGTCAAGCAGAGCTGGCCGCTCATGAAGGTCACGTCGGGCGCCTACACCGACGAGATCGAGGAGTCGACGCTCGCCGCGGTCCGCCGCCACATCGAGCCGTACGGCGTCGAGATCATCCGGTTCGGCGACTTCACGGTCGGCATGGACCAGGCCGACAAGGAGCGCCTCGACAAGCTCGTCGACCGCATGGCGTACGTCGAGGGCATGGGCTCGGTGTCGGGCGGCATGGCGGCGTACCAGCAGATGGCGCAGGCCGAGATGATGATGGGCGCCGCCGAGGGCATGAAGAAGGGCGGCGACGGCGGCGGCGCGTTCCAGGGCGCCGGCATCGGCATGGGCTTCGCGATGGCGGGCCAGATGGCGGGCATGATGGGCAACGCGAACGCGCAGCAGGCGCAGGCGCAGCAGCAGCGGCCGCCCGAGAGCCGCGAGCAGATCATGGCCACGCTCAAGCAGCTCGGCGAGCTCAAGTCCATGGGCATCCTCAACGACGCCGAGTTCGAGACCAAGAAGAAGGAGCTGCTCGCGAAGCTGTAGTAGACCTGCCGCGTGGACAACCGCGCCTACTACGACGACTTCGCCGGCTGGTACGAGCGCGAGCGGCACCTGCCGTACCACCGGATGATCGATGACCTCGAGGTCGAGCTGGTGGCCCGCTACGGCACCGGTAAGGACGTGCTCGAGGTCGGCTGCGGCACGGGCCTCATCCTCGAGCGGGTGGCGGGCTTCGCGCGCACGGCCCGCGGCATCGATCTGTCGGCGGGCATGCTCGCGCGGGCGGTCGCGCGCGGCCTCGCCGTCGCGCAGGCGTCGGCGACCGCGCTGCCGATCGCGACGGCGTCGCTCGACGTCGCGTACTCGTTCAAGGTCCTGGCCCACATCCCGGATCTGCCGGCGGCGCTCCGCGAGATGGCGCGCGTCGTGCGGCCGGGCGGCTGGGTGCTGGCCGAGCTCTACAACGCGCGCTCGCTGCGCCGGCTGATCAAGGCGATGAAGCCCCCGACGCCGGTGTCCGAGCGCACGCACGACGAGCACGTCTACACGCGCTACGACGACGCGGCGGCGATCCGCCGCGCCCTGCCGCCGGAGCTGTCGTGGGAGGCGACGCGCGGCATCCGCGTGATCACGCCGGCGGCCAAGGTCCTCGAGGTGCCGGTGCTCGGGCCGGCGGTGCGGTGGGCGGAGCACCGGCTCGCCGACCTGCCGGGCGCCCGGAGCCTGGGCGGCTTCCTCGTCGCGTGCTGCCGCCGCCGCTGAGCCGACCGCGCGCGCGCGTGCCATAGTCTCCGGGCTGTGGCGAAGATCCTGGTCGTCGACGACGAGCAGTCGATGCGTGAGTTCCTGTCGATCTGCCTGCGCCGCGCGGGACACCAGGTCGTGGTCGCGCAGAGCGGCGCCGAGGCGATCGAGCGCCTGGGCGCGGAGCCGATCGACGTCGTCGTGACGGATCTGCAGATGCCGGGCGGCATGGACGGCCTGGGCCTCCTGCGCGCGATCAAGCAGGGCCCGGCGAGCCCGGCCACCGACCCCGAGGTCATCCTCGTCACCGCGTTCGCCACCACCGACACCGCGCTCGCCGCGATGAAGCAGGGCGCGTACGACTACCTGACCAAGCCGTTCCAGATCGACGAGATCAACGCCGTGATCGGCCGCGCGCTCGAGAAGCGCGCGCTCGTGGAGGACAACCTCGCGCTGCGCGAGCAGCTGGCCGGCCGCGCCCGGCTGGCGCAGCTGCTCGGCAAGAGCCGCGCGATGCAGAAGGTGTTCGAGCTGATCGGCAAGATCCACTCGGCGCGGACGAGCGTGCTCGTCACCGGCGAGAGCGGCACCGGCAAGGAGCTGGTCGCGCGCGCGCTCCACAGCGAGGGCAACCGCGCGAAGCTGCCGTTCGTCGCGGTCAACTGCGGCGCGATCCCCGAGGAGCTCATGGAGTCCGAGCTGTTCGGGCACAAGAAGGGCGCGTTCACCGGCGCGGTCGCCGACCAGCCGGGCCTGTTCCAGGAGGCGGACGGCGGCACGCTGTTCCTCGACGAGATCGGCGAGCTCTCGCTGGGGCTCCAGGTCAAGCTCCTGCGCGTCCTCCAGGAGCGCAAGGTCAAGCGGGTGGGCGGCACCGAGGAGATCGAGGTCGACGTCCGCGTGATCGCCGCGACGAACCGCGATCTCGAGGCCGAGGTCTCGCGCGGCGCGTTCCGCGCCGACCTCTACTACCGGCTCAACGTGATCGAGCTGTGCCTGCCGCCCTTGCGCCACCGCCGCGAGGACATCCCGCTGCTCGCCGAGCACTTCCTGCGCAAGTTCGGCGTCGAGCACGGCCGCGCCCCGCGGATGTCGCCGGAGGCGATGCGCCGGCTCGAGAGCTACGACTTCCCGGGCAACGTGCGCGAGCTCGAGAACCTGATCGAGCGCGCCGTCGCGCTGTCGTCGTCGTCGATGATCGGCCTGTCGGACCTGCCCGACGTCCGGCCGGCGCGGCCGGGCGCCGAGCCGCCAGCGGCGTTCCCGCCGGAGGGCGTCGATCTGGATCGGCTGATCGCCGACTACGAGCGGAGCTGGGTCCTGCGCGCACTCGAGCACACCGGCGGCGTCCGCAAGCGGGCCGCCGTCGCCCTCGGCATCAGCTTCCGCTCGCTGCGCTACCGGCTCGTGAAGATCGGGCTCGACAAGGGCGAGCCCGAGGAGCCGGAAGACTAGGCGCTAACCCACCGCTAACCCTGCGAGAACTGTCACCTTGGGTGACGGAATTCGGCACCCGGGGCCAAGCCGGCGTGCACATCCGGTCACTTGGCGACGGCACGCCCGTTGCTCTACAGGCCCCTGCGAGGAGGAGTCCGAATGCAGATGAGAAAACTGACCCAGCGTGGCTTCACGCTGATCGAGCTGATGATCGTGGTGGCGATCATCGGAATCCTGGCGGCCGTGGCGTTCCCGATGCTCTGGGAGGCGTCGGGCAAGGCCAAGAAGGTCGAGGCGATCGTCCAGCTCGACAAGATCAAGAAGCGGGCGATCGAGGAGTACAACGCCAACTCGACGTTCCCGCAGGTGTCCGCCGGGACGACGCCGGGCACGAACTGCTGCACGCAGAACTACGAGCTGAAGAAGAAGTGCGCCCCGGACCCGACCGTGTGGAACACGGATGAGTGGAAGGCCCTCGAGTTCTCGATGGTCACCGAGCCCTTCCTGTTCCAGTACGCGTACACGGCTGTCAACGCTGGCGCCGGGTTCGATGCGACCGCGACCGGCGACACGAACTGCAACGGAACAACGGTCACGTACACGCTGAACGGCTCGATCCCGACCAGCTCGGGCGGCGGGCCCGGCGCGCCCGTGTTCAAGCTCATCCCGCCGCAGAACGCCGACTGATCGCGCGGCTCATCCTCGATCGATCCAGCCCGCTCGCTCCGAACCAGGTATGCTCGCGGAGATGTCGCCAGCCCGCGAGCGCCAGCGAGGCTTCACGCTGCTCGAGCTCATGATCGCCGTCGCGGTCGTCGCCATCCTGGCCGCGGTCGCGTATCCGATCTTCACCGGCACGTCGCGCAAGGCGAAGGCCGAGTCCGAGGTCGCGCCGTACTTCCAGGACTTCCGGACCCGGATGGCCGAGCACCAGCAGGAGCGCGGCGCCTACCCGGGCTCGCTCGGCGAGGACGCGGTCCACCCGGCGAACCCCGGCGCGCGGAAGCAATCGATCTTCCCGCTGCCCGACGCGTGGACGGCGCTCCGGCTGCGCCCGAGCGGCTCGCACGACGTGTACTGCGGCTACACGTGGGTGACGGGGCTCGCGAACGACGGCGCGAACATCGGCGCGGTCGCGGCGGCCGCGCCGCCGAACGGCTTCGGGTTCGTCGCGCCGGCGACGAGCTGGTACTACCTCCTCGCGAAGTGCAACCTCGATGGCGTCGGTGCCGCCAGCTACTACTTCACGGACAGCGTCGATCCATCGATCCGGAAGCTGAACCCGGGCAACTGACGGCGCGCAGGGCATGCGGACCGCGCCGACCGTCGCCGCCGCGCTCGCGCTGATCGCCGCCGCGCAGGGCGCCCGCGCGCTGGCCACGGACGGACGCCGGGGCGCGGCGATCGAGGAGCCGTACGCGCCCTCCCCGGCCGCGGCGCCGTTCGTCTCGCTCGGCTACCGCGAGCTGGCGGCGGACCTCCTGCTCGCCCGCGCGATGCCGTACCTCGGCGGGGACGCGAGCACCGCCGCGGGCGTCGCCGGGCTGTGCGAAGCGATCGTCGCGTCCGATCCGCAGTACCGCAAGATCTACGAGTGGTGCGCGCACGCGATGACGCTCGCCCAGACGGGCGTGGATCAGCGCGCGTACCTGCGCGCGATCGCGCTGCTCGAGCGCGGGATGCGCGAGCACCCGGGCGACTGGCGGATCCCGTACACGGCGGGCCAGATGTACATGCTCGATCTCCAGACGAGCGACCCGGCCGAGCGGCGCGCGTGGGACGAGCGCGGCGCGCGCCTGATCGAGGCAGCGATCCGAAAGCCGGACGCGCCGGCCACGGCCGCCACCACGGCGGCCGTGCTGCGGACGCGGCTCGGGCAGCGCGCGCGCGCGATCGATGGCCTGCGCGAGATGCTGCTCATCACGAGCGACGACGCGGCCCGGCGGCGCATCCTCGACAAGCTCGCCGAGCTGACGCACGAGAGCTCCGACGAGCTCGCGGCCGAGCTGCTCGAGGCGCGCCGCCGCTTCGAGGCGGCCTGGCGGCGCGATCGCCCGGCGGTGCCGGCGTCGATGTACCTGCTGATCGGGCCGCGCCCCGCGCCCGGCTTCGACCTGGGAGAGCTCGCCACCGGCGGGCGCGATCTGGTCGGCGAGCAGCTCCTGGCCGATCCAGCGGGGGACTGAGCCCGCGCGCGCGAGTCTGCGAGGCGATGTGGACAGGTCTGAGCCGGCGCACCGGCGCGTCAGGCGCCCGCGCGCGCGGCCCCCAGGCCGGCGTCACTTCGGCAGGCGGTCGCTGAAGTCCTTGATCATCTTGGCGGGCTTGTCCGGGCTGATCTCGACGGCGAAGCTCTCCTTGATGCCGTACTCGTTGTTGATCAGCGTGATGCGGTGCTTGCCGGCGGACAGCTTCATCGCCGGCTGCGGCGTGTAGAGCCCGGTCGTCGCGCCGTCGACGTAGATCTCGCACGACGGCTTGGAGCCGAGCGCGAGCGTGCCGGAGCCGCCTGCCGCCTTGGGCGGCTCCGTCTTCGGCGGCTCCGTCTTCGGCGTCGGCGTCGTCTTCGGCGGCTCCACCTTCGGCGTCGGCGTCGTCTTCGGCGGCTCCGTCTTCGGCGTCGGCGTCGGCGTCGTCTTCGGCAGCTCCGCCTTCGGCAGCTCCGCCTTCGGCGGCTCCGTCTTCGGCGGCTCCGTCTTCGGCGGCTCCGTGCCGGCCACCCCGGGCTTATCGAGCGTGACCAGCACCTTCTCCTCGAGCGCGCCGGTGAGCACGATCGGGCGGTTGACCGAGACGTAGCCCGGCTTCTCGAACAGCACCTGGTAGGTGTGGTGCGGATCGAGCGGCGCCTTCGCGGGTGCCGGCCCGAGATCCTGCCGCTTGCCGTCGACGATCAGCGAGACCGTGGCGCCCGCCGGGCTGCTGTCGAAGACGCCGGTGATGCCCTGAACCGGCTCGAGCTTGATGTCGACGCGCTCGGCCTTGCCGGAGACGACCTCCACCTTCTTCATATGGCTGAGGAAGCCGGGCGGCCCGTCGATCTGCACGGTGTGCGGGCCCGGCGAGATCCCGCGGATCTGCGACGGCAGGCGCTCCGTGCGCACCTCGCCGTCGAGCCGCCACTGCACGAGGCCGGCGGGCTGCACGTAGAGGTCGAAGCCGGTGTTCGGATCGATCGGCGGCGGCTGCGGCGCAGCCACCATCGCCGAGCCAGCCGGCGCGCTGCCGCCCGCGGAGCCGGGCGCGGCAGTGCCCGACTTGCCGGCGGTGACGACCAGGACGGTCGCGACCGCGGCCGCCGTCAGGGCGGCGCCAGCGACGGCGAGCAAGACGAGGCCCTTCTTCCCACGCTCGCCACCGCGCTGGCGCGGCTGGGCGCTCGCCGCCCCTGGGCCCATCGTGGACAGCGGATCAAACTGCTCCGGCGACGAGCGCGCCGCGACGGCCGCGGGCACCGCCATCGGCGATGACATCGACGGCGCCTGGATCGGCACCGCCACCAGGCCGGACTCGGCGGCCGGCGACACGACCTGGTTGGAGCCGGTCGCGAGCTTCGGCGCCCTGCCGTTCGTGATGCCGATGCCGTTGAGCGTGCTCGCCGGGCTCATCTGCTCGGTGCTCTGCCCGGCGTCCCAGCCCTTCCCCGTCGAGACCAGCCCCGACAGATCCGGGTTCGACTCGCCTGGCGGCGGCGGCAGCGCCGCCGCGGACAGCGAGGCCGACGCCATCGGCTGCGACGCCGAGGCAGGTGGTGGCTGGAGCGGCAGCCCCTTGGGGACCCGCCCCCCCCTGTGCTTCGCCTCGTCCTCGGGGTTGTCGTAGATCTTCGTCTCGAGCTCGTCGTCGTCCCACGCGAGATCGCCACCCGCGTCCTTGCGGGACCGGGCCTTCATCGAGCCCGAGGCCGAGGGCGGCAGCGGCGGCGGCGCGATCGCCGCCACCTGCTGGGACACGCGCCCCGGGGTCGGGGGCGGCTTGACCCCCGCGACCGGCGTGTTCATGCCCGTGCGGCGCACCGGCGGCGGCGTGGTCGGCGGCGGCTTCAGCTGGCGGTAGCTCTCGAGCTTGGCCGTCTCCTCGTCGATCTCCTTGCCGAACGTCTTCTTCATCCACGCCGCGAGATCCTTGCGCGAGTAGAACTCGCCGGCGGTGTAGACGAACGCCTGCAGCTCGTCGTGGAGATCGATCGCGTTCTGGTAGCGGTCCTCGACGTCCTTGGAGAGCGCCTTCAGCACGATGCGCTCGAGCTCGTCGGGGATCTTGCGGTTGTACGTCGACGGCGGGAGGATCTCGACGTTGCGCACCTTCTCGAGCGTCGAGAAGTCGCTCTCGCCGACGAACAGCCGCTCGCCGGTGAGGAGCTCGTAGAGCACGATGCCGCACGAGAACACGTCGCTGCGGCGATCGACCGGCAGCCCGCGCACCTGCTCGGGCGACATGTAGCCGAACTTGCCTTTCAGGATGCCGGCCTGGGTCGACTTCTCCCCCGCCTGGGAGAGGGTGCCCTCGCGCGCCGCCTTGGCGATCCCGAAGTCGATGATCTTCACCTCGCCCTCGAACGAGACGAGGACGTTCTGCGGGCTGACGTCGCGGTGGACGAGCGACAGCTCGCGGCCGGACTGATCGCGCTTGTTGTGCGCGTAGTCGAGGCCCTCGCACAGCTTCATGACGATGAAGCAGGCTTGCGAGACGGGCATCGCGGCGCCGAGCTGCCGGCAGCGGTCGAAGATCGCGCGGAGGTCGCGGCCGTGGACGTGCTCGAGGGCGATGTAGTAAGCGCCGTCGACCACGCCGAGGTCGAAGATCTGGGCGATGTTGGCGTGGTTCAGCTGGACGGAGAGCTTGGCCTCCTCGATGAACATGCGGATGAACTCTTTGTCCTCCGCGACGTTCGACAGGATGCGCTTGACGGCGACGAGGCGCTCGAAGCCCTCGACGCCGAACGCCTTCGCGCGGAAGACCTCCGCCATCCCCCCCACGTTGATGCGCTCGAGCAGGAAGTATTTCCCGAAAGGCGTCGGCTTCTTCACGTTCCGCGCTTCCGCGGCCACCGGGCCGCTATCAGGTGGGACCCTATCCTCATTCTTTCCCTCGGGCCACAAGGAGTTTACTCTCCACGATCTACGGGCGCCTCGCCTTTCGGGCCGGTTAATTCTGAGCGAGCGCCTGGGCGGGCTCCATCTTGGCCGCGCGTCGCGCCGGCAGGTAGCCGCCGAGGATGCAGAACAGCGTCGAAAACACGAGCGCGCTGGCCCAGATCCACGTCTTGAACTCGAACCAGGACGCGGGCTTGAACGGGAACCGCGGGATGCCGGCCGCGGCGTAGGTGTTCCAGGCGGTGCCGATCCCGAGGGCGAGCAAGATGCCGAGGATGCCGCCGACGACGCCGATCACCGCGGCCTCGCCGAGGACGATCAGCTGGACGTCGGACTCGGTCGCGCCGACCGCGCGCATGATGCCGATCTCGCGCCGCCGTTCGGAGACCTGGATGAAGAAGTTGTGGCCGATGTTGATGACGGCGATGACGAGGATCGCGACCGAGATGATGAGGAACAGGAGCCGGATCACGAAGATCACCGTCGCGAACCGTTCGCCGAGCGAGTCCTCGAGGCGCAGGCCCTGCTCGATCAACCACTGGCTGAACGGCGCGAGCTGGTTGCGGTCCTTGAGCGTGACGATGATCGACGAGTAGGAGGACGCGGCCTCGGGGCCCATGTACTCCTGGTTCCAGCGCCGGATGTACTGGATGGGCATGGTCACGCCGACCGGCATCGCGCGGGTCGACACGCCGACGACCACGGCCTCCACGCGCCGCGGCGTCTGGTTGGTCACGGCGCTGGTCCCGGAGATCGTGGTGAAGCCCAGGCCGACGGAGAACCGCATGGCCGAGAGCCCGCGCTGCTGGATCAGCAGGTTCACCAGGTTCTTGTCGGCCATCGGCATGCCGTGGGACTTGGCGAACTGGTTGTTGTAGAGCTCGACGACGGTGGCCGAGAGCACGACGGGGACGCGGTGCTTGCAGACCCGCTCGGTGTCGTCGCAGTAGTAGCGCTCCGGCTCGGGGCACGGGTTGTAGTAGGTGGGCGGCCGGGGCCGGCGCGGCGGCGGCGGCGGCGCGCCAGCTGCGCTGCCGGCCGTCGCTGAGCCAGCCGTCGCTGAGCCAGCCGTCGCTGAGCCGGCCGCGCTGCCGGCAGACGCTGAGCCAGCCGCGCTGCCAGCCGTCGCTGAGCCAGCCGCGCTGCCGGCCGTCGCGGAGCCAGCCGCGCTGCCAGCGCTGCCAGCGCTGCCAGCGGCATCCGAGCCGGCATCGCCGTCCCACGGGTTCGTCGCCGCGGGCGCCGGCGGCGCGTCCTTCGGCCGGATGCCCGGCGCCTGGATCACGTCCTCCCGCGGATCCTGCGGCGGCGGGACGCACGCGATCCGGTTCTTGTCGTTCGGCTCGGCGTCCCAGTCCTTGAAGTACGTGCGGATGCGCTCGTCGTCCTGGACGAAGCTCGGATCGACGCCGTCGGCGAAGCCGCCCACCTCGAACTTGAGATCGGTGCCCTCGAAGTCGCCGCGCCCGGCCGCCGGGAACGCGAGGTTCAGGCGCGGGATCGCGTTCTTCACCTCGGGCCGCGCCAGGATCGTCTTCACCGTGCTGTCGTCGAGGCGCTTGCTCGCGTCCTTGCCGAGCAGCGAGACGCGCGGCGCCACGACCTGCACCTCCTCGAGCGGGAACACCTTCTCGAGCACGCTGCCCGCGCGCTGCGTGAGCGCGAGGAACAGCACGAACGCGCCGATGCCGATCACGATGCCGAACGCCGACAGGATGAAGTGGCGCGGGCTGCGCAGGGTGTTCGCCATCACCATGCGCACGAGGCTCTTCGCGGGCATCATGAGGGACCTCCTCCGTGAGCGGAGAGCGCCTCGTCGGACGTCTCCACGATCATGCCGTCGCGCATCGCGATCACGCGCTGGGCGACGCTCGAGATCCGCCGCTCGTGGGTGACGATCAGCAGCGTGACCTTGTCCTTGGCGTTGAGCTCGCGGAAGAAGTCGATGACCTCCCTGCCGGTCTCGGAGTCGAGGTTGCCGGTGGGCTCGTCACAGAGGAGCAGCGTCGGCGCGCCGAACAGAGCGCGCGCGATCGCGACGCGCTGCTTCTGCCCGCCCGACAGCTCGCTCGGGAAGCGGGCCGCGAAGTCCGACAGGCCCACGCGGCGCATCGCCTCGCGCCCGCGGGCCTCGACGTCCCGCGCGTCGTGCGAGAACGCCGCCGGGATCGTCACGTTGCCCAGGCAGGTCAGGTGATCCATCAGGTTGAACGCCTGGAAGATGAAGCCGATCGATCGGTTGCGGAGCTGGGCGCGCCGGTGCTCGCTCGCCTTCGCGAGGTCGGTGCCGAGCACCTCGACCTCGCCGGCATCCGGCTGATCGAGCGTGCCGATGATGTTGAGCAAGGTCGACTTGCCCGATCCCGACTGGCCGACCAGCGCGACGAGCTCGCCCTCCTGGACGTCGAGGCTCACGCCGCGCAGCACCTGGGTCTTCGCCGCGCCCACGCCGTAGCTCTTCGTGACGTCGCGGAGCCGTACGACCGGGGCCTTTGCCACGGCGCGCAACCTACCACATCGCAGCTAGCGGCGCCGGCCGGAGGCGGCGAGCACGAGCCGGTCGCCTTCGACGGTGATCGCGACGTGCAGCTCGCGCCACGCGAGCAGCGCGTCGGGCGAGAGGCCCACGAAGCCGAGGAGGCCCGCCCACGCCTCGCGCGACATCGCGGGCGGAGTGACGTCGATCGCGAAGATCGGCCCGGGCCCGCCCGGCCCCGCGCCGACGGCCGCGGCGAGCACGCCCTCGCCGAGCGCGGCGAGCGCGCGCTGATCGTCGAGCACGTACTCGACCGTCGGCCCGCCGAACGGGATCGAGATCACGCGGCCCTGGTACGGCCCGAACGTACGCTTCCGCTCGATCAGCGAGCGGCCCGGGACCTCGTCGAGGAGCTGCGCGGCGAACTTCTTGTGCGCCAGGTCGAACGACGCCACGCCGCGGCTGTTCGTCGGCTTGCCGGCGTCATAGCGCTGGAGGATCAGGCGCGCGGTCCGCACGCCGTATTGATCGACCGTCGACAGATCCACCGCCAGCGCCTGCGCGCACGGCGCGAGGTGCGCGCGGACCGCGGCGAGATCGAGGTTCCACTGCACCGAGAGCGGCGCGCCCCCGGCCGCACCCGCCCACCCGGCGGGCGCCGGCAGCACCGCGCGCTGGAGGCCCGGCGCCGCCGCGCCGCCGAGCTCGAGCGCGACCCGGCCGCCGAGGCCGCCGGTGCCCGCCTCGAACGCGACGGCGACCCGGCCGACCGGCTCGACGAGCTTCATGCAGGCGAGCGCCGCCGGGAGCCGCGGCGACAGGCTCGCGAGCAGCGCGCGCAGATCGAAGAACCCGAGGAGCGCGGGGCGCTCGCCCTGCCCGCCGCTCGAGACAGCCCACTGCCAGGTGCCGTCCCACGCCGGCGCGCCCGGCTTCCGGCTCGCGGTGAGCCACGCGGTGCCCTCGTCGGGCCCGACCGGCAGCGCGGCGTGGATCCACAGCCACTCGTCGGCGATCGCCCAGCTCACGCGCAGCCCGCCCGCCAGCGCGACGGTGAGCACCTCGGTGCCAGCGGCCTGCTCCACCCGCACCTCCACGGCGCCCGCGCGCAGCCGATCGACGAACGCCCGCGCCTTCGCGGGCGCCGCGAGGTGGACGACGAGCGTCGGGCTCACCGCCTCGGAGAACACCGCCATGCTGCCATCCAGATCGATGCCGACCTCGGCGAGCGCGTCCGCCGCCATCGCGTCGATCCCGAGGACGCCGCGGATGATGCGCGCGCCGTCGCGGGTGTCCATGCCGACAAGCATGCCGATCGATCCGAGGAGATCGGCGGCCGCGCGCTGCGCGTCCCCGACCGAGCGCGCCGCGATCGCGTACGTCGGGTGCGCCGGGATCCAGCGCGCCGCGGGGTAGGTCTTCGCGGCCAGGGGCAGCGGCTGCTGCTGCGGGGGCGGCGGAGGTGGGGGCGGCGGCGGCGTGCCGCGCGCGCGGCTCCCGCAGCCGACGGCGAGGGCCGAGAGGGCGACCAGGACGACGAGGACGGCCGCGCCGCGCGCGGGTGAGGGCCGCTTCATCTGCATCCGGCGAGGATGGCACGCGGGCCGCGCCGCGGCGCGCGGGCCGCGCACGCGGGCCGCAAGTTTTCACGCAAGTTTTCACGCAAGTTTTTACGCAACCGCGATCACAGCCGGGCGATAGGGCCCGTCATGAAGCACATCTGCCAACCCAGCGAGCAACTCTTCCGACAACTCAGCAGGCAACCCTCTCGGCAACCCGGCAAGCGCGGCCCCTGGCGCGATCCTGCTATCCTGCGGCGGGCAGCGTCATGAGCACCATCGGTGGACCCGGCGGCATCGGCGGTCCGAAGGGGCCCACCGGCCCCGACGGCCCCGACGGTCCCGACGAGCCCGGCGACCTCGACGCGCTCGCTCCCTCCGGCAACGCGGGTGCTGCGGCCGGCCCCAGCGCCGCCGGCGCGATCGATCGGCAGGCCGGCGTCGAGCAGGCGGCTGCCACAAGCGCCGCCGCCGACATCGACGCGCTCGCCGCGGAGATCGCCGCCGGCCGGCTGACCCCGCACGAGGCGATCGAGCGCCTCGTCGACGCGACGGCCGGCCCCGGCCTCGACCCCGCCGAGCGGGCCGAGCTCCGCGAGATGCTGACCGATCTCATCGCCAACGATCCGCACCTCCGCGCGCTGGCCGGCCGCGTCTGACGCGCCGCCTTCGACGACTACCAGACCCTGCGCGACTCGTACGCCGCCCCGGCCGGCGCGAGCAGCTGCTCGGCGACTCCGGCGTAGGTCCGGGCGGCGAGCCGGCGGGCGCGCCGCTCGCCCTTGGCGAGCGTGTACCGCGCGAGGAAGCGCACGACACCGCCGATCGTGAGTGGCAGGATCGTGAGCAGGCCGTGCCCCTCGCCGTAGCCGGGGTTCTCGCGCAGGAAGAACTGCACGCCTGGCCGGTGGGAGCGCTCCCAGTAGGCGTAGAGCTCGTCCTCGAGCCGCTGCCTGGCGCTCGCGTCGAAGCTCCGGGGCGTGACGGTCTCTACGGCGACGAGCTTGGCCGATCGGTCCTGATCTTCTGCGGCGACGTTTTGGGGGGCCTTCGAGTTCGGCTTCTCGTGGGGGCGCTGCGACATGACTATCCCTGATGGAGGTGATGCGTTGATACGTTGCTATCCATCGTGCACTGCACGATCGGCGCCACCCCGCAGCCAGATCGCAACTCCGCGAAGGACATGGAGCTCTATCGAGCTGTCGACGGACCGCGCGTGTCCAGCGCGTGTCCAGCGCGCCGCTGGACATGACCGCGGAGCTCAGGCGACCAGCAGGCGGCCTGCGGAGCGCCGCTCGGGTGCAGGCCAGCGGCGGCGCCAGCGGGCCGGGCCGATCGCGCGCCGCGAGGAGCTCCTGGTCGAGCGGTGTGCCGGCGCCGATCCACTTGAGCAGCATCACGCGCCACTGTCACGGCAACAGCTCGCGCGGGATCTCCAGCACGCGGAGGATCCCGTCGACAGTGGTCTCGCCGAAGATCGAGTCGAGCGGCGCGTAGTTGGGGCTCGGCTCGCCGACCGCGAAGCACGCCTCCTGCCCGTCCGGTTCGGTGACGATGCAGTCGAACTGCCGATCTTCGGAGTTAAAGAAGATGGTGAACACACGGAGCTTGCGCCGTCGCGCTACGTCGAACGCGGTGCAGCCGGCAGCGCCGCTGCTCGCCAGCACGCCGCGCGGATGCGCGGTGAACTGCGCGTCGGTCTTCGGACATACGCGCCGCGCCTCCTCGGGCGTGATCCCTTCGACCACGCCGATCGAGATCACCGGAGACGGCGGCGACGGCTCGTACCCCGGCGCGATGATGCCGTGCTCCTTGAGGAATTCAGATGGATATACGCGCAGGCGTCTCGTCCGGGCACCGGTGAGCTGCTTGACCATCGGCGCCTCGTCATCGAAGTCGAGCAAGTAGACGGGGCCGCGCCTCGCGAGCTCGGCCGCGAGATCGTCTCCGTAACCCGTGTGTCCCCCGAAGACGAGCAGGGCGGCGAACCCGTCCTCGCCGGTGACGACGCGCTGACCGTTCCCGTGGAGCCATTCCGGCAGGCGCCTGCCGATCTCCTCGAGCACCGGCACCGCGATCTTGCCGGCGATCGCCCACTGCGTGTCTCCCGGCCATATCTTCTCGCTACTGGAGCTGCTCGAGGAGATCGCGTCGGGCATACCGGCCTTCTCCGCGAGCTGCTCGAGCGCCGCGATGACGACCTGGCCCTTCGCACGCACCGCCGGGTCCCGCAGATCCGCGATCACCGCCTTCGCGTCGCCGATGGCGCGCGCGCCGCGCACATGCTGGATCGCCCTGGGGATCGCGCCGGGATCGAGGAGCGCGAGCTTCGGCCCGACGCCGGTATCCGCCTGCTGGAGCGCGTGGCGGAGCCCGTCGGCGAGCCCGGTCGCCACGTCGAGGGAGTCGAGCAGCGCCCGGCGCGCCGCCGCGGGCGCGCGCTCGCTCGCGGCCTTGGTCTTCGCGACGACGCCCTCCGCCCGGCGCGCGAGCGCCGCTGCCGTGTCGTGGGTCAGCTCGAGGGCGCGCGCGGCGGTCCTGGCCCGCGTGGCGGCGACGCCCGGCGTCGCGGCGCCCGCCGTCGCGACCACGATCGCCAGATCGAGCGCGAGCTCCGCGCCCAGATCCATCAGCAAGGACAAATCGCCGTTCTCGGCGTGCTCGATCGCCTTGCTCCATCGATCGATGACACCGTCAACGAGCGCGGTGAAGATCTCGCCCGTGGACTTCCCTGCCTGGTAGGCCTTGCCGATGCTGCTCGCGGCCGCCCAGTCGAGGTTGGCGCCGAGCGCGCCTGCGATCGCGTCGAGCCCCCACAGGCCGAGATCGCGCGCCATGAACGCGATCTCCTTCACGGCGACGCCGAGGCCAACCACCGCCTTGCCGATCGCCTGCACGCCGCCCTGCACGTGGTCCCAGAGCGCCTTGTCCGCGGGCCTCGCCTGCTTGGCGGCTCGCAGCAGCTCGGCGAGGTGCCGCAGCAGCTCGGCGAGCTGCATCAGCAGCGCGGTGCCTTCGTAGCCCGTCGTGGCGTGCGAGATCATGGTCTTGATCCGCGCGATCGTGTGACGTGCCGTCGAGAGCGCGTCGGGCGGCGGGCTGCCGCAGCTGAGCTTCACCTTGATGTGCTCGCGCAGCCCGAGCGCCGCTGCCGGCGCGTCTCGCATGACGCTCTCGATCCAGAGCATGTTCTCGTCGTATCGCGGCACGGTGTGCGCGACGAAGTGGCGCGCCTCGCGGAGGCACTGCTCCGGCGGCGTGGCGAAGCCGAGCATCGGCTCACCGGCCAGCATCACCGCCAGCGACGGCGCCCGGCCGTGCGGGTGCGGGTGCGTCCGCAGGAGGTGCAGCCCCCGATCGTCGGCGACGACGATCGAGCCATCGTGCGTGACCCGCTTCGCGGGTGCGTGCAGCGCGGCATACACGTCGTTCGGCAGCCGGTCCGCGTAGAACCAGGATCGCGCCCGGCTCTCGACGAGGATCGCCGCGCCGCGCGCGAGCTGGACGTGGATCGTGCGCCGGACCTCCATCACCGCGTCGGTCCCGAGCTCGTGTGACGCAAACTCGGCGAGCGTCCAGCGGGTCCGGAGCTCGAGCGAGTCCTGCGTGCCGCTATCGACGAACGCCTCGGTCGTGGGGTTCTGGAAGATCTTGCCGGCCTTCCCGGCACCGACCCAGTCACCGAGCCCATGGGCCCTGGGGGCCGGCGCGTTCGCCTGCTTCGGTGGGGAAGGGGGCGCGGCGCTCCTCGCGCGTCGGCCCGTCGAGCTCGTCGTCGCGCCCGAAGCGCTTCGGCTCATACCCAGACGCTTGTCACGGTCGAACCCCATCTGGACGCACTCCTCGAACCGGAACATTGATATGGCGAATGCGTCAGACACAACGGACCCCGTCGTCTGAATAGGAGTCCTTACCAACTCTTAATGGAGCGCCCGCATCCTGCGATCATGATGCGTACTTGATATTCATGATTTATCTCTGGCGTCCTCGACTCGCCTCGTACTCGTCTCGACGGCGTCGACGCGCCCTCCTGGAGCACGTACCCCACGTCGCCCCTAGCCGCCGGTCACGGCAGCAGCTCGCGCGGGATCTCCAGCACCCGGAGGATCCCGTCGACGGTGGTCTCGCCGAAGATCGAGTCGAGCGGCGGGTAGTTCGGGCTCGGCGCGCCAACCGCGAAGCATGCCTCCTGTCCGTCCGGTTCGGTGACGACGCAAAAGAACCGCCGATTCTCGGGGTTGAAGAAGATGGTGAACACACGGAGCTTGCGCCGGAGCGCCACCTCGAACGCGACGCTGCCGGCCGCGCCTCCGCTCGCCAGCACGCCGCGCGGATGCGCGGTGAACTGCGCGTCGGTCTTCGGACATACGCGCCGCGCCTCCTCGGGCGTGATCCCTTCGACCACGCCGATCGAGATCACCGGAGACGGCGGCGACGGCTCGTATCCCGGCGCGACGATGCCGTGCTTCTTCAGGAAGTCAGGTGGATAGCCGCGCAGGTGCCTCGTCCGAGCGCCGGTGAACTGCTTGATCATCAGCGCCTCGTCATCGAAGTCGAGCAAGTAGACCGGGCCGCGTCTCGCGAGCTCGGCCGCGAAATCGTCTCCGTAACCGGTGTGTCCCCCGAAGACGAGCAGGGCGGCGAACCCGTCCTTGCCGGTGACGACTCGATGGCCATCCCCGTGGAGCCATTCCGGCAGGCGCCTGCCGATCTCCTCGAGCACCGGCACCGCGATCTTGCCGGCGATCGCCCACTGCGTGTCTCCCGGCCATATCTTCCTGTTACTCATCGGTGTGCTCCGCGAGATCGTCCGCTGTGACGAGCGCCAGGCCGGCGGCCCCCATCCCGAGCCCCTTGCGCAGCCTCGCCGACGCGTCCCGGAGCTTGCCCTCGGGGAACGTGATCACCTTGACCTCTTCGAGGCCGTGCCGATCGAGCAGCTTCCGAAGCCGGCTCATCTCGGCCCCGATCGCGTCCGACACAGCAAGGTACACGGCCTCGCCGGTCTGCTTCGCAGCCTGGAGCTGCTCGATCATGCGCTCCGTCATGCCCTGGAGCTGGTGCTTGCCGAAATTGGCATCGAGCTCCCGCTTCCAGCTCTTCTCGCTCCATGCTTTCACCTCGAGCTTGGCTCTTCGACCCGCCGCGTTCTCGAGCTGGGTCACGGCAGCAGCTCGCGCGGGATCTCCAGCACGCGGAGGATCCCGTCGACGGTGGTCTCGCCGAAGATCGAGTCGAGCGGCACGTAGTTCGGGCTCGGCTCGCCGATCGCGAAGCACGCGTCCTGCCCGTCCGGATCGTTGATGACGCAGGCGAAATCTTGATCTTCGGGGTTGAAGTAGATGGCGAACGACCGGAGCTTGCGCTGGAGCGTCAGGTCGAACGCGACGCTGCTGGCCGCGTCGCCGATCACCAGCACGCCGCGCGGATGCGCGGCGAACTGGGCATCGGTCCTCGAACATGCGCGCCGCGCCTCCTCGGGCGCGATCCCCTCGACCACGCCGATCGTGATCACCGGGGTTGGCCGCGATGGCTCGTATCCCGGTGCGATGATGCCGTGCTCCTCGAGGAAGTCAGGTGGATAGCCGCGCAGGTGCCTCGTCCTGGTACCGGTGAACTGCTTGATCAACGGCGCCTCGTCATCGAAGTCGAGCAAGTAGACCGGGCCGCGCCTCGCGAGCTCGGCCGCGAAATCGTCTCCGTAACCGGTGTGCCCCCCGAAGACGAGCAGGGCGGCGAACCCGTCCTTGCCGGTGACGACGTGCTGGCCGTCCCCATGGAGCCATTCCGGCAGGCGCCTGCCGATCTCCTCGAGCACCGGCGCCGCGAGCTTGCCGGCGATCGCCCACTGCGTGTCTCCCGGCCATATCTTCCTGTTACTCATCGGTGTGCTCCGCGAGGTCGTCCGCCGTCACGAGCGCCAGGCCGGCGGCCCCCATCCCGAGCCCCTTGCGCAATCTCGCCGATGCGTCCCGGAGCTTGCCCTCCGGGAACGTAATCACATTGACATTGTCGAGGCCGTGATAATCGAGCAGCTCCTTGAGCCGCTCCCGCTCGGCGCCGATCGCGTCTGACACGGCGAGGTACACGGCCTCGCCGGTCTGCTTCGCCGCCTGGAGCTGCTCGACCATGCGCCTCGTCATGCCCTCGAGCTTGCGCTTGCCGGCGTTGGCATCGAGCTCCCGCTTCCAGCTCTTCTCGCTCCATGCTTTCACCTCGAGCTTGGCTCTTCGACCCGCCGCGTTCTCGAGCTGAAAGTCGATCTTCTTGACCCCGGCGTCGACCTGGCGACCGACGATCTTGAGGCCGCCCGGTAGCTCGAGATCCTCGACGACGAAGATCAGCTCGCCGGCCACCCCGCGCAGTTTCACCGCCGCCTCGACATAGTCCGCCTTCGTCAAGAGCTGCTTCAGGCTACCCGGGAAGTAGTCGGACGGCCGGTCCGAGACCTTCATGAAGGTCTTCCAGTTCGTCGACGGATCGAGCGCGATGAACTCGAGCATCTCGTCGGGTAGGTCCGTCAGCACGCGGAGCCACTGCAGATCGAGCGGGTCGGCGCGATTCGCCGCCTGCCGCACCAGCTGCTTGCGAGCTTCGAGCTTCATGCGCTTTTGCATGACCCAGTCGACGTTGCCCAGGAACGACGCCGGATCGGTCGAGTTCGCCGCGCGGCGGAGCACGCCCGCGAGCACCTCGCCGTCGAGCTGTCGGCCCCACGTGCCGAGCGCGTCGTGGAGCTTGCCGATGAAGCCCGCCGCGTCGCCGCCGCCATCCGTGATCCGCCGCGCGATCGCGTGGATCGCGCCGGGCATGCCGGCCTTCTTCGCGAGCTGCTCGAGCGCCGCGATGACGACCTGTCCCTGCGCGCGCGCCGGACCCTGCAGGCCCGCGATCGCTGCCTTCGCGTCGCTGAGAGCGCGCGCGCCGCGCACATGCTGGATCGCCCTGGGGATCGCGCCGGGGTCGAGGAGCGCGAGCTTCGGCCCGACGCCGGTATCCGCCTGCTGCAGCGCGTGGCGGAGCCCGTCGGCGAGCCCGGTCGCCACGTCGAGGGAGTCGAGCAGCGCCTGGCGCGCCCCTGCGGGCGCCCGCTCGATCGCGGCCCTGGTCTTCGCGACGACGCCCTCCGCCCGGCGCGCGAGCGCCGCCGCCGCGTCGTGGGTCAACTCGAGGACGCGCGCGGCGGTCCCGGCGCGCGTGGCCGCGACGCCTGGCGTGGCGGCGCCCGCCGTCGCGACCTCGATCGCCAGATCGAGCGCGAGCTCCGCGCCCAGATCCATCAGCAAGGACAAATCGCCGTTCTCGGCGTGCTCGATCGCCTTGCTCCACTGATCGATGACGCCATCGACCAGCGCGGTGAAGATCTCGCCCGTCGACTTCCCCGCCTCGTAGGCCTTGCCGATGCTGCTCGCGGCCGCCCAGTCGAGGTTGGCGCCGAGCGCGCCTGCGATCGCGTCGAGCCCCCACAGGCCGAGATCGCGCGCCATGAACGCGATCTCCTTCACGGCGACGCCGAGGCCGACCACCGCCTTGCCGACCGCCTGCACGCCGTCGAGCGCATGGTCCCAGAGCGCCTTGTCCGCGGGCCTCGCCTGCTCCGCGGCTCGCAGCAGCTCGGAGAGGTGCCGCTGCAGCGCGGCGAGCTGCATCAGCAGCGCGGTGCCTTCGTAGCCGGTCGCGGCGAACGAGATCACGGTCTCGATCCGCGCGATCGTGTGGCGTGCGACCGCGAGCGCGTCGGGCGACGGGCTGCTGTAGCTGAGCCTCGCCCTGATGTGCTCGCGCAGCCCGAGCGCCGCCGACGGCGCGTCTCGCATGATGCTCTCGATCCAGAGCATGTTCGCGTCGTACTGCGGCACGGTGTGCGCGACGAAGTGGCCCGCCTCGCGGAGCCGCTGCTCCGGCGGCGTGGCGAAGCCGAGCATCGGCTCACCGGCCAGCATCACCGCCGGGGACAGGGCCCGGCCCAGCGGGTGCGGGTACGTCCGCAGGAGGTGCAGTCCCCGGTCGTCGGTGACGACGATCGATCCATCGTGCGTGATCCGCTTCGCCGGTGCGTGCAGCGCGGCGTGGACGTCGTTCGGCAGCTGGTCCGCGTGGAACCATGAGCGCGCCCGGCTCTCGATGAGGATCGCCGCGCCGCGCGCGAGCTGAACGCGGATCGTCCGCCGGATCTCCATCACCGCGTCGGTCCCGAGCTCGTAGGATTGGAATTCGGCGAGCGTCCAGCGGGTCCGGAGCTCGAGCGAGTCTCGCGTGCCGGGATCAACAAACGCCTCGGTCGTGGCGTGCTGGAAGATCTTGCCGGTCTTCCCCGCACCGGCCCAGTCACCGAGCGCATGGGCCCTGGGGGCCGGCGCGTCCGCCTGCTTCGGCGGGCTGCGATCCAGATACAACGTGGGCGCGGCCGGTGTGGAGATCGCCGGTGCTGGCTGCGGAGCCGTCTGCTGCGCCGCACGCTGGGTGCCGACCCGGCCGGCAACCTCCTCGGCTTCGCGCTCGAGCGCCTCGCCGGGGCTACTGACCTCGATCCCGGCGCCGCCGGCCCGGGTGCGCCCCTGATAGGCCTGGACCACGTGGGTCAGCTCGTGCGCGAGCAGCTGCTCGCCGTCGGGCGTCTCCGGCGCATATGCGCCTTCGGCGAAGAAGATGTCCTCGCCGACGGTGAACGCCCGGGCACGCACGACGCGCGCCGCGTCGGCCGCAACCGCGTCGGTGTGGATGCGTACACGCTCGAACGAGGCCCCGAGCTCGGCCTCCAGCTTGCGCCGCACAGCCTCGGGCAACGGCTGCCCGCCTCCCCCGCGCGCGAGCGCCAGCTCGACCGCGGGATTGTGGGCCCCGATCTCGCCGCTCTCGACGGCGTGCCGGTACAGCGTCGCCGCGCGGCGCTCGGCGGCACGCCACAGCGCCTGTACAGCGCCATCCGGGAGCTCCGGCCGCGCGGCCTGCGCCGGCCGTGCGGCCGGAGCGGCCGCCGCATCCACCAGGCAGCGCCCGGCAGGCATCAAGCTCAGCGTTTCGAGCACCTCGTGGAGGGCGCGCGACCGGAGGTCGTCGAATGCCACCCACGGACCCGACCACGACGACTCCACCGGCTCCACGGCGCGCTGGGAGCCGACCTCTTCGGCGTACCCCGCGACGAGCTGCTGCTCGACCAGGGTCCGTTTACCGGGCGGAAGGGCCCGGTGCTCGTCGAGCAGCCGCCTATCGCGCTCGTCATCGAGCCCACGGCGCTTCGGGTCACCCGCCAGACGCTTCTCGCGATCGAACCCCATCTGGACGCACCAGCCTCGGCTCGAACACTGATATGGCGAATCCACCAGACGCAATAGACTCCAGCGTCTGAATCGGACTCTTTACTGAGTCTTGACTCTTTACTGAATCTTGACGAAAGAGTGAGCCCGTACCGCTCGAGACTTCTGATGCATTTTAAATACGCTCTGTCGCCAGATCCTGCTTGCGTGGCTCGCGCCGCGCCTTCGGTGGTGCTCGGCGACTACGACTGCACCACGGAGCGGCGAGTAGCCGGCGTGCTTCCGTTGATTCGGCAATGGCCAGGATAACTCGAAACTCAGAATCGAATCAGCGCCGAGAGCTCGGCCCGGTGCGGCGACAGGATGGGCACAAGCTCGATCTTGAAGGGGGTACGCGCCTCGACACGATGCGCGCGCGGCCGGTTGAGCCACACCAGCGCCAGACCGACCGCGGCCACGGTGCCACCAGCGGTGAATGCGCCGATCGCGAGCATATGCTTCGTCACCGCGCGGTCGTAGAGAGCCGGAGTGGACGCCGACTCGCACGTCTGTGGTTGGTAGCGGTCCTTGCACAGAACATCGGCGGGGTTTAGCTCCGCGACCGCTCGCCGCTCCAGCTCCGCCCCCACTGCTGCGACGGCGACGCCGGCCGCGACCACCATCCACGGCTTCCACGTCGGCCATCGCCGCGTCTCGAGGAAACGCTCCTCGTCTATCTGCAGCGCCACGCGGACTTGCTTCCCGGCCGGCACATACACGGACCGGGTCACCAGGAAGTCCCCGCGCTTGCGGGCGGCGATGTAGTGCTCACCCGGGAGCACGAGCTTGCTCCACTGCCCCGCACTGCCCGGCCATGGCTGGCCGTCCAGCGTGATCTCGGCCAAGGACTCCTTGCCGGACGTCTCGATCCGGCCCAGGCGCTGCGTCTCGAGCGCATGCATCCGCTCGGCAACCTCGCGCAGCCGCTCGGCGCCGAGCGCCGCTCCCCAGCGCCGCGTGCGCGCGAGTTGCTCGTGCGCGCGCAAGTACTGGCCCAGATCCGCGAGCACCAGCGCCAGGTTCCACCGGATGTCCGGGTTGTCCCACTGTGCCAGCGCCTGCTCGTACAGCTCCATCGCCTCCCCGCGTAGCAGCTGCTGATGCTTGTCGAACGCCTGCGCGAACAGCGCGGTCGCCCGCTGCCGCGCGTCGGCAGACGCCTGCCCATACCAGGGCTCGCCGCCGGTCCGCGCGACCTCCGCTCGCGCGGCGGGCAGCCCCAGCACCAGCGCCAGCGCTGTCAGCCCGGCCGCCGCGACGGCGCGGATTCGTAGATATCGAGTCGGCGACTCCATCACTGAGCCGGTAGATGGTAAACGTAGACCGCGCCGGCGACCCCAGCGGAGTTGTCGGACTGGTTGCCGCCGATGCCCCTCGCCGCGCTGTCCTCCCCAATGGCGCCTACCGCCAGGGTCGAGCCGTCCGCCGGGAGCGCGACGCTTCCGCCAAATAGGTCACCTGCGCCAGTATTGGACGCCTTGACATACGCCTGCTGGCTCCACGTCGTGCCGCTCCGCGTGTACACGTACACCGCGCCGGCATACTCAGCGGAGTTGTCGGACTGGTTGCCGCCGATGCCCCTCGCCGCACTGGCCTCATCCCGAGCGCCGACCGCCAGGGTCGAGCCGTTCGCCGACAGCGCGACGCTAGAGCCGAACTCGTCAGCCGCGCCAGTATTGGACGCCTTGACATACGCCTGCTGACTCCACGTTGTGCCGCTCCGTGTGTATACGTAGACCGCGCCGGCCTTCTCAGCGGAGTTGTCGGCCTCGTCGCCACCGATGCCCCTCGCCGCGCTGGCCTCCCCAAGGGCGCCGACCGCCAGGGTCGAGCCGTCCGCCGACAGCGCGACGCTGCTGCCGAACTCGTCACCTACGCCAGTAGTGGATGCTTTGACATACGCCTGCTGGCTCCACGTCGTGCCGCTCCGCGTGTACACGTAGACCGCGCCCGCGTTCCCAGCGGAGTTGTCGGCCTCGTCGCCACCGATGCCCCTCGCCGCGCTGTTCTCCCCTAAGGCGCCGACCGCCAGGGTCGCGCTGTCCGCCGACAGCGCGACGCTCCAGCCGAACTCGTCACCTGCGGCAGTATTGGACGCCTTGACATACGCCTGCTGGCTCCACGTCGTGCCGCTCCGCGTGTACACATAGACCGCGCCGGCGTACCCAGCGGAGTTGTCGGCCTCGTCACCGCCGATGCCCCTCGCCGCGCTGTTCTCCCCTAAGGCGCCGACCGCCAGGGTCGAGCCGTCCGCCGACAGCGTGACGCTCCAGCCGAACTCGTCATCTGCGCCAGTATTGGACGCCTTGACATACGCCTGCTGGCTCCATGTCGCGCCGCTCCGCGTGTACACGTAGACCGCGCCAGCGCCATAAACAGAGTTGTCGGCCTCGTTGCCGCCGATGCCGGTCGCCAAGCTGGCCTCCTTCCAGGCGCCGACCGCCAGGGTCGAGCCGTCCGCCGACAGCGCGACGCTCCAGCCGAACTTGTCATCTGCGCCAGTATTGGACGCCTTGACATACGCCTGCTGGCTCCACGTCGTGCCGCTCCACGTGTACACGTAGACCGCGCCGGTGGACGGAGCGTTGTTGTAGACCTGGTTGCCGCCGATGCCGGCCGCCGGGCTGGCCTCCCCATCGGCGCCGACCGCCAGGGTCGAGCCGTCCGCTGAGAGCGCGACGCTCCTGCCGAAGCTGTCACTTGTGCCAGTATTGGATGCCTTGACATACGCAAATAGATTGAGTTTGCAGTCGTTACTGCAGGCGTCGTTATTGTTGGCATTGTCGTCGTCGCACTCCTCATCGGATTCGGCGATGGCGTTACCACACCCCCTCTGGATGCAGACGAGGTCAGCCGGTATGCAATCATATCCCCCCGGGCACCAGCCGTCACCGCACGCCTCGCCCGGCGGCGGCGGAAAGCACGCACTGGTCCCCACGCCTGCCGCGATGAGGAGTCCTCGCATGACTGCTTGATGGATTCGGGTTCTCATCCGTCGTTCCTCTGTTTCAGAAGTGAACCTGCGCCGAGAGCTCGGCCCGCTGCAGCGACACGATGGGCACAAGCTCGATCTCGGGGAGGGGCCGCGCCTCGGTGCGATGCGCGCGCGGCTGGTTGAGCCACACCCCCAGCACCAGGCCGACTGCGACCGCGGTGCCACCGGCGGCCAACGCGCCGATCGCGAGCTGGTTCCTCCGCTTGCTGCGATCGTAGAGGTCTGAGTCAGGAATCGGTTCGCACATCGTCATGTTGCAGCCGCCCCAGTCCGCGAACGCTCGCCACTCCAGTCTTGCTCCCACGGCAGCAACGGCGACGCCGGCGCCGACCACCGCCCACGGCTTCCACGCCTGCCATCGCCGCGCCTCGATAGGACGGTCCTTGTCCATCGGCACCGCCACACGGGCCTGCTTCCCGGCCGGCACATACACCGACCGAGTCACCGGGAGGTACCCCCGCTTGCTGGCGGTGATGTAGTGCTCGCCCGGCAGTACCAGCTTGCTCCGCCGACCCGCACTGCGCGGCCAGGGCTGGCCGTCCAGCGTGATCTCGGCCCCCGGCTCCTCGTCGGACGTCTCGATCCGTGCCAGCCGCTGCGTCTCGAGCGCACGCATCCGCTCGTCAACCTCGCGCAGCCGCTCGGCGCCGAGCGCCGCTCCCCAGCGCCGCGTCCGCTCGAGCTGCTCGTGGGCGCCCAGGTACTGGCCCAGATCCGCGAGCACCAGCGCCAGGTTCCACCGGATGTCCGGGTTGTCCCACAGCGCCAGCGCCTGCTCGTACAGCTCCACCGCCTCCCCGCGCAAGAGCTGCTGGTGCTTGTCGAACGCCTGCGCGAACAACGCCTGCGCCCGCTGCTGCGCGGCGGCAGACACCTGCCCATACCACGGCTCGCCGCCGGTTCGCGCGACCTCCGCGCGCGCGGTGGGCAGCCCCAACCCCAACCCCAACCCCAGCACCAGCGCCGCCAGCCCGGCCGCCGCGACGGCTCGGATTCGTCGATTTCGTCGATATCCAATGACTGACTCCATGGCTCCCTCCTCACAGGCTTGGCTGGACGGGGCCGAGCGCCCGATCCCTGAGTTGCGTCCGCTCCTGCTCGCTCTGCCGGACGCGCTCGGCCGCCTCGGCCTCCTTCGCGCGCGCCGCCTCGGCTTCGCGCGCCGCGCGCTCGGCATTGGCCTTCTCGAGCCGCGCCTCGTGCGCCGCGGCCGTGGCCTCGTCGCGCGCGCGCTCGGCCGCCTCCTGCTGGCGGCGCGCCTTGTCGCGCTCGGCCGCGGCTTGCTCCGATGCCTGCCGGGTCTCTTCCTCCTTGACCCGCAGCTCATCTCTGTTCCTGCGCAACTGCTCGGCCTGCTCGCTCAACTGCTTGGCCTTCGCGTTCGCTTCGTCCCGCTGCCGGCTCGCTTCGTCCCGCTGCCGGCTCGCTTCGTCCCGCTGCTCGCTCGCCTCGCCCTCGGCGCGGCTGATCCGGATCAGCGCCACGCCCGCCACCGCCAAGAGGATCATCGGGACCGCCACGACCACCGCCAGGGCCCGACGGCGGGCGCGCCGACGGCTCTGCTCCGCCCGCGTCGCCACCGCGTGCACCGCGTCCAGGTACGCCCGCTCGCGCCGGCCCAGCTCGCCGCGGTAGTGCGCCAGCCACGCCAGCGCACGGCGCGCCGGCTCGTCGCGCCACAGCATGCCCTCGTCGTCGTCGCTCGCCTGCCACTGCGCCGCCGCCGTGCGCAGCCGCGACAGGAATGCCGCGTCGTCGCGGTTCTCGTCGAGCCAGCCGACCAGCGTCGGCCAGCGCGCCAGCAACGACTCGTGCACCAGCTCGACCGTGCGCGCCTCGCCCGCCCGCGCCTCGATCACCAGCAACCGGGCGTCCACCAGCCGATAGACCAGCCGCTCGACGTCGTCCGCGTCGCCGGGCAGCTCGCGCAGCTCGTTCAGGCTCACCACCGCGCGCGTGCGCTCCGGCGTCACCAGCCGCTCGAAGATCGACCGCACCAGCGCGCGCTCGCGGGCCGGGATCGCGTCCAGCACGTGGTCGGCGTGGCCGGCGAGCGTCCCCGCGAGGCCGCCCATCGCCTGGTAGCTCGCACGCGTGAGCAGCCGCCGCTCGCGATCGCGCTCGGTCCACAGCCGCGACGCCGCGAACTGCAGCAGCGGCAGGCTGCCGGGCGCCGCCGCCACCGCCGCCAGCATCTCGTCGATGAGGCCCGGATCTTCGTACCGGTGGTCGGCCGCCTCGACGGGGCGGACCAGCGCCTCGCGCAATCCCTCGCGGTCCAGCGGCGGCACCAGCATCAGCCCGCGGTTGAGCTCGCCCGCCAGGTGCCGGTGCTCGGCCAGCCGATCGAGGAAGTCCGAGCGGATCGAGAGCAGCACGCGCAACGGCGAGCTCGCGTCGTCCGCCACGCCCTCGAGGCACGCCAGGAACGCCGCGCGCTCCTCGGGATCACCGCACAGCGTGTACAGCTCCTCGAACTGATCGACGAACACCAGCACGCGGCGGCGCTTGCGGTGCGCCCACCCGCGCAGCACCGCACCCAGCTGGCCGGGCGCGCCGCGCAGATCCGCGTGCGCGGCGTCGAGCGCGGGCTCGCTGCTGCCGGGCTGGCTCGCGCTGGCAGCGGGATCGGTCGTCGCGCGCGTCAGCTCGACGAGCATCGCCGACAGCGCCGACAGCGGGCTGCGGCCGGGACGGAGCGTCAGCGCGTCCCAGCCCTCGCCCGAGCGCTTGAGCAGCGGGATCACGCCCGCGCGGACCAGCGACGACTTGCCCACGCCCGACGGGCCCGCGAGCGCGAGCAGCGGGCTGCTGCGCAGCCGCGCCAGTACCGCGCCCACCTCGCGCGCGCGGCCGTGGAACCGATCCGCGTCGGACTCCTGGAACGGCGCGAGCCCGGCGAACGGGTTGCCATCGTGCCCCTGCACCGCCACGCGACGGTCGGCCGACAGCGCCTCCAGCTCTTGCAGCAGGACGTGCGCGTCGCGGGTGCGATGCGCTCGGTCCTTGAGCAGGCAGCGATCGATGATCCCGGCCAGCGGGCCGAGGTCCTCGCGGCGCTCGCCGACGCTGGGCATCGGCAGCTCGAGCGACGTGATGTCGAGCAGCGCGCGCTGCAGATTGGAGTCTTCGTCGAGCACCGGGTGCCGCCCGGTGACCATCTCGTAGAGCATGATCCCCACCGCCCAGAGGTCGGTGCGGTGATCGATCGCGTCGCCCTCGAGCTGCTCCGGCGACATATACGGCAGCGTGCCCATGATCGCGCCGGGCCCGGAGATCGCCGGGATGTGCAGGCCCGCGCTCGAGCCGGTGGCGGGGTCGCCGCCCGCGAGCAGCGTCGCGATCCCGAAGTCGAGCACCTTGAGGGTCCCGGCGTCGGTCAGCATGATGTTCGCCGGCTTGAGGTCGCGGTGCACGATCCCCAGGTCGTGCGCGTACGCCAGCGCACGCACCACCGGCAGCATCAGCGTGGCCGCGAGCCGCGGCTCGAGCGCCCGCGCGACCGCGCCGCTCCGCGCCGCACGCTCGTCCAGCCACGTGCGCAGCGTCTGACCGGCCACGTACTCGAACACCAGGTACGGCTGCGCCTCGTGCTCCCCGAGGTCGTAGATCACCACGATGTTCTCGTGGTTGAAGCGCGCGGTGACGCGCGCCTCGGCGAGGAACCGCGCCTGGTCGTAGCTGCCGAGCCGGGCCAGCACCTTGATCGCGACCAGCCGGCCCAGCCGCAGATCGCGCGCCAGGTAGACCGTGCCCATGCCGCCGCGCCCGAGCTGCCGGATCAGCTCGTACTGCCCCAGCCGGCCGCCGGGCACGGCTCCGGCCCCGGCCCCGGCCCCGGCCGACCCGGGGACGGCAGTGGTGGCCTGCGCCTTCCGAACCGGCAGGTGATCGCGCGAGCCGACCGCGTTGACGGTCTCGTGACGACGCGGCGGGGCGATGGTGGCGATGTCGGCCGCGGAACGCCGGGCCGACGGGTCGGCGCCAAGGCCGTGATCGACGTCGAGGGTCTCGGCGCTCGCATCGGCGCCAACGCCGCGGGTGGGCGCCGACTTGTCGTCGTTACGGGCGGGCTTGGGGATGTCCACGAGGCTCCTTGGCTGCGACATGACGACGGCCGCGGGCGCGCCCGCCCGCCCGCCGGCACCGGCACCGGGATGCGCTGTGCAAGCCGTGAGCCCTCGACGGCGACGCACTCGGTAGCTTTCGGATGCAGCAGAGATCGCGCATCCCCGGGCGACGCGATCCGCTGGAGTCGTCCCCGATTACGAGGACACACCGGAGGCGCGGGCGTCTGCTGGCTCACGGTCGGCGAGCGCCGGGGACGAGCGCCGACCGCGCGCTGGACATGTCCAAAGCCATGAACTGGACATGTCCAGACCACGGCTGGACACGGATCAGGACACGGTCACCACGGGGTGATCAGACGATGGGCGAGAGTTGCGGAGCAGCCACTGCCACGGCCACCGGCCACCGGCCACCGGCGACGGCGTGTGCATACGCTCAAGCTAGCTCAAGGCAACCATACGGGGTCACTGAATACGTAAACCGCGCCGGCCGCCGAGGCGGAGTTGTTGGCCTGGTCGCCGAAGATGCCCGTCGCCGCGCTGGCCTCACCACTGGCGCCGACCGCCAGGATCGAGCCATCGCCCGACAGCGCGACGCTAGCGCCGAAATAGTCAGTGATGCCAGTATTGGACGCCTTGACGTATGCCTGTTGGCTCCACGTCGTGCCGCTCCGCGTGTACGCGTAGACTGCACCGGCATACAAAACGGAGTTGTCTGCCTGGTTGCAGCCGATGCCGGTCGCTACGCTGGCCTCACCATAGGCGCCGACCGCCAGGGTCGAGCCGTCGGCCGAGAGCGCCACGCTAACGCCCTGGTAGGCGCGCAAATACTGGCCGAGATCCGCGAGCACCAGCGCCAGGTTCCACCGGATGTCCGGGTTGTCCCACTGCGCCAGCGCCTGCTCGTACAGCTCCATCGCCTCCCCACGCAGCAGCTGCTGATGCTTGTCGAACGCCTGCGCGAACAACGCCTGCGCCCGCTGCCGCGCGGCGGCAGAGGCCTGCCCATACCAGGGCTCCCCGCCGGTTCGCGCGACCTCCGCGCGCGCCACGGGCGGCGCCAGCACCAGCACCAGCGGCAGCGCTACCAGCACTGCCGCCGCGACGGCTCGGATTCGTCGATATCCAATGACTGACTCCATGGCGCCTTCCTCACAGGCCTGGCCGGACAGGGCCGAGCGCCCGATCCTTGAGTTGCAACGTGCAAACGTTGCGCCCGAGACGTGATACAGGCCGGGACGTCAGACGCAGGCGAGCTCACGCCACGGAGGGCAGCGGAATCCGCTGGCGTCGGCCCGGGTTGTGCGAGGGCGCCCGCGAGGCGCCGGGGGCCGCCGACGGCGGCCGGCGACCGCCCGGCGCGGCGCGCTGGACATGCATATCGGCCGACTGGACATGTCCAGGCCGTGACTGGACACGGATCTAGACACGGCCTACGGCAATTGCCACACGACGCCGGGGTGCTCGGGGCGACGGTGGTGCACAGCGACTACTGGGCCGGTCGCTGGTACACGTAGACCGCGCCGGCGTTTCCAGCGGAGTTGTCGGCCTGGTCGCCGTCGATGCCGGTCGCCGCGCTGTCCTCCCCGAAGGCGCTGACCGCCAGGGTCGAGCCGTTCGCCGAGAGCGCGACGCCAAAGCCGAAGTTGTCACTTGTACCCGTATTGGACGCCTTGACATACGCCTGCTGACTCCACGTGGAGCCGCTGCGCTCAAACACGTAGACCGCGCCCGCGGCTCGAGCGGAGTTGTCGGCCTGGTTGCCGCCGAGGCCGGTCGCCGCGCCGCTCTCCTCGAGGGCGCCGACCGTCAGGGTCGCGCCGTCCGCCGAGAGCGCGACGCTGAAGCCAAATCTGTCACCTGCACCCGTATTGGACGTCTTGACATACGCCTGCTGGCTCCATGTCGTGCCGCTCCGCGTGTACACGTAGACCGCGCCCGCGGCACCAGCGGAGTTGTCAGCCTGGTCGCCGCCGAGGCCGGTCGCCGCGCTGGCCTCCCCATCCGCGCCGACCGCCAGGATCGAGCCGTCCGCCGAGAGCGCGACGCTGGTGCCGAATTGGTCACCTGCACCAGGATTGGACGCCTTGACATACGCCTGCTGGCTCCACGCCGTGCCGCTGCGCGTGTACACGTAGACCGCGCCGGCGTTCTTTGCGGAGTTGTCGTCCTGGTCGCCGCCGATGCCGGTCGCCGAGCAAGCCTCCCTATCGGCGCCGACCGCCAGGGTCGAGCCGTCCGCCGAGAGCGCGATCCTTCTGCCGAATCGGTCACCAGCACCCGGATTGGACGCCTTGACATATGCCTCTTGGCTCCATGTCGTGCCGCTCCGCGTGTACACGTAGACCGCGCCGGCGTACGGAGTCGCGGCGGCGTCGGCCTGGTCGCCGCCAATGCCAGTCGCCGCGCTGGCCTCCCTCCAGGCGCCGACCGCCAGGGTCGAGCCGTCCACCGAGAGCGCGACGCTATTGCCGAAATAGTCACCTGCGCCCGGATTGGACGCCTTGACATACGCCTCTTGGCTCCACGTCGTGCCGCTCCGCGTGTACACGTAAACCGCGCCGGCGTCCCCAGCAGTGTTGTCGTCCTGGTTGCCGCCGATGCCGGTCGCCGCGCTGGCCTCCTTCCGGGCGCCGACCGCCAGGGTCGCGCCGTCCGCCGACAGCGCGACGCTGGCGCCGAATTCGTCACCTGCACCAGGATTGGATGCCTTGACATACGCCTGCTGGCTCCACGCCGTGCCGCTCCACGTGTACACGTAGACCGCGCCGGCATTCGGAGCGACGTTGTCGGCTTGGTCGCCGTCGATGCCGGTGGCCGCGCTGTCCTCCCAAGGGGCGCCGACCGCCAGGGTCGAGCCGTCCGCCGACAGCGCGACGCTCACGCCAAACAGATCAGCGGTGCCAGTATTGGACGCCTTGATATACGTAGAGAGGCTGACGTTGCAGTCGTCATGGCAGCCGTCGTCGTTGTTGGCATTGCCGTCGCCGCGCGGCACACCCGGCTGCGACGACACGCGCGTGCCAACACCCACGGTCGCCGCAACAAGGAGCCCTATCATCACGGCTCGCGTGATCTGCGTTTTCATCGGTCGTTCCTCATGTGATTCGACGTTCAGCAGTGGCAGTGGCAGTGGCAGTGGCAGTGAAATGAGCGCCGAGAGCTCGGCACGGTGCGACGACCGAACCGGCGTGAGCTCGTACTGGCGTTGTGCAAGCTGTGAGCCCTCGACGGGACGCACTTGGAGGCGTTCGAATGCTGCTGAGAGCGCACCACCGGGGGCGGCGCGATCTGCTGGAGTTCTCCCGGCTTGCGGGACACACCGGGGCGCGGGCGTCTGCTGACTTACGGTCGACGAGCGACGGACGAGCGACGGACGACCGACGAACGCGCGCTTGAACATGCCAACGCCCATGGACTGGACATGTCCAGGCCGCGGCTGGACACACCCGGGGGGCACGACGAAGGAAGTGCCTGGGGCCCGGATCGCGTGCCGCGGCGGGCGGCCGCTCAGTACACGACGTCGCCGACGAAGATCGTCCCCCGCTTCGACCGCGGCGGGCCGACGAAGCGGACCACCTGGCGCGATCGCGCGGCGATCTCGACGATCTCGAACGGGCGCGTCATCGGCTGGTTCGCCTCGTCGTGGAACGCGCCGATCACGACGATCCGGCCCAGCCGGTCCGCGTCGTTGACGAGGTACGCCTGCACGACGACGCGGCCGTCGTCGACGAAGCTGTGCAGCTCGTCGATGTGCGCGCGCGGCGGATCGCGCGGCACGAGCGCGCCGCGCACCTCGATCCGCGCCGTCTTGGCCTCCGGGCGCGCCTTGCGCTCGCTATCGACGAGCGCGAACGTCCGCGCCGCGCCGGCCGGGATCCACAGGGACTGCGCCCGCAGCACGGAGACCTCCGCGCCGGCCTCGCTGAGCAGCGCGCCGCCCAGCGTGACGTACGCACCCTCGGCGGCGCGGTTCTCGGCGTCGACCAGGACGAACGTGGCCGTGTCCTGGAACGCGTCCCCGCCGACCGTGTCGGTGCGCATCCGGGCATCGGCCGAGACCCGGATCAGCTCCAGATCGAGGTTCCGTGCCGGCTCGTCCCTGCCGCAGCCCGCGGCGCCTCCGCCGGCCAAGGCGGCAACCGCCGCGGCGAACACGAGCGATCGAGCGCGGCGCACCGGCCAGTTATAGCGCGCGCGCACCCGCGCCGGGATCCGGGCTCAGGCCGCGGTGCGGCGCTTGCCGCCGCTCGGCTGGTGGAGGCGCAGGAGCTCGCGGACCTTCGCGGGCAGCGAGATCTCCTCGAGCCGGTCCGCCGGGAACGAGGCCAGCGCGCCCGCCAGCGTGCTCACGCGCTCCTCCGGGGTCGCCCGCTTGTCGATGATGATCCGGTACACGCCCTTGACCTTGCACAGCCCGCCCGTCACGACGGCGCTCTGGAGCTGCTCGTAGCTGACGCGGACCTCGAGCTGATCCGCGGCGTTCTCGAGCATCTCGAGGAGGGCTTCGGGCTTCATGGCTGGAAGCACACTATCAGGACCGATCGATCGCGCAACCCTCTCCGAGCCGCTTCTGTCCGCGCGCCGGACGCTGCGAGATCTCCCTCCGAGGAGATCTCACCCTGTGCCCCGAGATCCCACTCTCCCCTCGGATGTCCTGGGGGCCAGGCCGGGCTCAGGCCCCCGCCGGCAGCACGACCCGGAACGCGGCGCCCCCGAGCTCCGAGCGGTCCAGGGCGATCGCCCCGCGGTGCTGCTCGACGATGTTGCGCACGATCGACAGCCCCAGCCCGGTGCCCTTGCCGTCCGTCTTCGTCGTGAAGAACGGCTCGAAGATCCGCGCCCGATCCTCCTCGGCGACGCCCGGGCCCGAGTCGGCCACCTCGAGGAGGACCGCCGTGGGCCCGTCCACGCGCGCCCGGACCACCACCTGGCCGCCGCTCTCGACCGCGTGCACCGCGTTCGTGATCAGGTTGATGAGCACCTGCTCGAGCTGGCCGGCGACCGCGCGGATCACCGGCAGCTCGGGATCGACCTCGACCGTGAGGGAGATCCCGCCGCGCTCGACCAGGTGATCGCAGATCGAGACCGACTGGCGCACCACCCCGGCCACGTCGACCAGCTCGAGATCCGTCCCCGACGGCCGCGCGTACTGCACGAGGTCGCGCGAGAACCGCAGGATGCGCTGCGCGCTCGCGCCGATCCGGCGCAGCTTCTCGAGATCCGCCTCCTCGGCGCCCGCCTTCTCGAGCTTGCGCACGAGGTACTCGGCGTAGACGGTGATCGACGTCAGCGGGTTATTGAGCTCGTGGACGACGCCAGCCGCGAGCTCGCCCAGGGTGGCGAGCCGCTCCGAGCGGATCACCTGCTGCTGGAGCGCGTCGATCTGCGACTGGTCCTGCCCGATCGCGACGATCGCGTCGAACGAGCCCGGCCCGACCGTCGTCCGCCCGACCGGCGCGACGCTCCACACCGTGCGGATCGAGCCGCCCGTGCGGGTCGGCAAGGCGACCGTGATGGCGGCGTGGTGCTCGCCCGCGAGCGCCGCGGCGAACGCGCTCGTCAGCTGGTGGCGCTGCTCGGTCGAGATGAAGTCGCGCACGTCGCGGCCGACGACCTCGTCGCGCGAGGCGCCGAGCAGCTCGAGCAGCGCGCGGTTGCAGACGGTGATCCGCCAGCCGCGGTCGACGCCGAGGATCAGCGCGTTCGCGCTCTCGAGCAGGCGCGCCTGGTAGTCGCGCAGGCCGAGCGCGTCGTCGTCGAGCCGGAGCGTGCGCAGCGCGACCGCGAGGTGGCCCGCGACCGACTGCACGATCGACTCGTCGCCGGCGCGCCCGTCGAGGCCCGGCGCGTAGCCGATGTCGAGCAGGCCGTACAGCTCGCCCGCCGCCGCGAGCGGCACCGCGAAGCCCGTGGCCATGCCGAGGAACGGCGAGTCCCAGCGGTCCCGCACGGCGAGCCGCGCGCTCGCCGCGACCGCGCCCTTGAGCCGCGCGCGCGAGAGCGCCGCCTCGGTGATCGTGACGCCCTCGCGCAGGACGCCGTCGCGCAGCGGCGCGCCGCGGACGTACGCCCGGGCCGGCTCGCGCGCCCGCACGTCGAGCACCCGCAGGCACACCGCGCGCCCCGGCAGGAGCGCGCCCAGGACCTCGAGCGCGCGCTCGGTGAGCACGGCCTCCGAGCCGGCGGTGGGCAGCTCCGCGGCGAGCGCGTGCAGCGCGTGGAGCTGCGCCTCGGCGGGCGGCGGCTCGCTCATCGCGCGGGCCTCATCGCGCGCCCCTTCACCGGTGCCTCTCGATGGCCGCGCGGTCGATCGCCCGAGACGTGATCTCGTCGCGCTCGTCGACCGCCCCGGACACCGGTTCCCCGCCCGGAGGCGCGCCCTGCGGGCCGCGCGGATCGAGGTCGCGGAGGTCGGCGGCCGTCGGCTGCATGATCGTGTCCGAGCCCGGCGAGACCGCGTGGAACTCGCCGGTCTGGGTGTCGTCGGCGGCGAGCGCGGCGAGCGCCGAGGACGGATCGTTCTCGCCCTCGCTCGCGCGATCGAGATCGAGCATCTTGGCCGTGCCGACGTACTCGGTCGTCTCGTACCGCGTGATCCGGCCGATCTTCTTGACGATGCCGGCCATGCGCTCGGCCTCCGAGAGGATCACGCGGAGCGCGCGCAGGTGGATCGCGTCCTTGGGGCTCTGGCGCTCGATCAGCTGCGTGTAGCCGATGATCGACGTCAGCGGCTGGTTCAGCTCGTGCGCCGCGGCGCCCGCCAGCTCCGCGACCAGCGCCTGCTTCTCGGACAGCCGCAGCTTCTGCTGCGCGTCGAGGAGCCGCTGCTCCATGCGGATCCGCTCGCGCAGATCCGTCAGGATCCCGACCGTGGCGACCTCGCGATCGTTCTCGTAGATCGTCGACGCCGTCATGCTGACGGGCACGAGATCACCGCTCGCGATCCGCACCTCGCGCCGCGTCTGCTCGATCCGCCCGACGCCGCCGTACGACGTCGAGCGCAGCATGCGCATGATCTGCTGGGCGCCGCCCTCCTCGTAGAGATCGTGGACCGGGAGCCGCCCGATCACGTCGCGCGCGCGGTAGCCGAACAGCCGCTCGGCGCCCTGGTTGAACAGGATGATGTGGCCGTCCAGATCCGCGGCGATGATCGCGTCGACCGTGGAGTCGATCAGCCGCTCGAGGAACTCCTTCGTCGAGCGCAGCTCGGCCTCGAGCGCGCGCTCGGCGGTGACGTCGCGGAACGCGAAGATGACGGCGCCGGTCCCCGCGAGCAGGGTCGATGTCGACACCGAGACCCACGCCGGCTCGCCCGAGGTCGTCGACACCTGGAGGTCGAACACGTCCACGTTCACGCCCGCGAGCACGCGCGCGAGCGTGTCAGCGATCATCGCGCGCTGGTCGTCGCTCGCGACCAGGTCGGCGAGCTCGTTGCCGAGCATGCCGTCCCGCGCGTAGCCGGTGATCCGCTCGGCGGCGCGGTTCACGAACAGGATGCGCCCGCTCTCGTCGAGCACGAACACGCCGTCGGCGCCCGCCTCGAAGTGCTCCTTGAGCGAGTCGATGCCGCGCAGCCGGCGCTCGGCCTCGTAGCGGGCCCGCGACAGCCGGTGCGTCTGATCGCGGAGGCTCTCGAGCACGGCGCCGTGGCGCAGGTGCGCGGCCGTCAGGCTCGCGATCAGCTTGCCGAGCTCGATCCGCGCGCCCAGGTGCCCGACCCCCGGCGTCTCCTTGCGCAGGAGGATCGCGCCGAGCGCGCGGCCGCGCCACTGCACCGGGATCACCGCGATGCCGCGGACCGACTCGGCCACCTGCCCCGCGATCCCGGCGGTGAGCGCGTGCGTGCGGACGTCGTCGATCAGGACCGGCGCGAGCGTGCGGATGCACTCGGCGACCTCGGGGTACTCGGCGATCGCGAGCGTGAACCGGGTCGTCGGCTCGGAGTCGTTCGCGGCGATCACGAACGCGTGGTCCGAGCCCTCGATGTGCGCGATCAGCGACGCGCGAGAGAAGCCGAGCACGCCCGCCGTGATCGAGAGGACCTGCACCAGCGAGTCGGCGTCGTCGCCGCCGGAGGCGAGCACGTCGTTGATCCGCGACAGCGCCACCGCGCCGGTCGTCTCGCGCCGCCCGATCTTGAGGAGGTTTCTGCACCGCACCGCCAGGAGGGGGGCCGGCACCGGCAGCCGCATGACGTCGGTGGCCCCGGCGGCGAGCGCCTCCGAGACCGCGGTCACCGGCACCGCGGGCACCACCGCCAGGATCGGGAGCTCGGCGAACGCCGGCACGTCGCGCGCCTGGGACACGAGGTACGCCGCCTCGGCGCCGATCGCGACCAGCAGCTCGGGCGGCGCGTCCACCGGCAGGTGCGTCTGGTCCACGGCGGGCAGGCCCGCGGCCAGGAGCTGGGCCACCAGCTGGCCCCGCTCCTGCTCGCTTCCGCCGAGCACGACGATGGCAGTGTCCACGCTCGGGCAACGTACCACGAGCCTCCGGCGCCCGAGCGTGCGGCCTCCGCGCGACGTGTCCAGAAACCGGACACATCGCCATCGAGCGGGCGCGCCCGCGCGGTGCCGCGCGGCGGAGGCACCCTCGCTCGGGGGGAGTCCTCGCGGCGCCCGGCCGGCGCTATGCCGGGGCCATGCCGGCGCTAGGCCGGCGTCCCCCCATGGCGGCGGATGAAGTCATCGATCAGCGCGCGCGCGATGCTGAGCTTGCCCGGCAGGTGCGGCAGCTCGTCGATCCCGAACCACCCGGCCTCTGCGAGCTCCTCGGGGGCGGGCACGAGCTCGCCCGCCGCCCAGCGGGCGGTGAAGCCGACCATGAGCGAGCCGGTGAGCGGCCACGGCTGGCTGCCGAAGTACCGCACGTCGCAGAGCTCGATGCCGGCCTCCTCCCGGATCTCGCGCAGGACCGCGTCCTCGAGCGTCTCGCCCACCTCGACGAACCCGGCCAGCGTGCTGAAGAACGGCATCCGCGTGCGCGCGTTCCGGGCGAGCAGCGCCTTGCCGTCGCGCTCGACGAGCACGATCACGGCCGGCGACAGCCGCGGGTACGCGCCGTGCGCGCACGCGGTGCACACGCGGACGCGCTCGGTGGCCGAGCGCTCGGCCGGGGCGCCGCACCGCCCGCAAAACCGGTGATCGCGGTCCCAGGCGACGAGGCCGAGCGCGCGGCCGGCGATCCCGAAGTCTTCGTCGTCGAGCGCGCCGAACAGCTGCCGCAGCGGGACCGGCGTCGTCCCGGCGGGCGGCTCGCCGGTGAGCGCGCGCGCGAAGCACGGCTCGCCGGCGCGGTGGCCGAGGAACAGCCAGTCTGCGCCGACCGGGCCGATCGGGCCGATCGGGACGCGCGGCCCCTCGAGCACGCACAGGGAGAGGCCGGAGATCACGTACAGCCGGCCCGCCGCGGCCTCGGTCGTCACGCCGGGAACGAAGCTCACCGGCACGCTCTACCACGCAGCGCCCACGCAGCGCCTGCCGTGCGTGCTACGAAGCGCCCGTGGATCGCAAGCAGCTGCTCGACGTGCTGGCTT
>Ga0247790_10000049_pt1 | contig 68271 bp, 43 predicted proteins | sample UWRJS171409R4_FD_179913 | JGI IMG/M metagenome (GOLD analysis project Ga0247790, IMG submission 179913) | Soil microbial communities from Arlington Agricultural Research Station in Wisconsin, United States - UWRJ-S171-409R-4 | ecosystem: Environmental > Terrestrial > Soil > Agricultural land...
TCCGCCGACGACCGCGAACGCGCACTCACGGCTGCGCCTCTCGACCCGCCCACGTGGGCACAAATTCCGCCGCCAGCGCTCGACCCGCCCACGTGGGTGCAAATTCCGCCGCCAGCGCTCGACCCGCCCACGTGGGCACAGAACCCGCCGCCGCTCGACCTCGTCGCCTGCCCACCACCCGATTCCGCCGACACTCACGTCTGCGCCTCTCGGCCCGCCCACGTGGGCACAGAACCCGACGCATCCGCATGACCACGTCGATCCCTCTCCCCAATGCTGTCGACGCACGAGCCGGCACGCCCACGCCCGCACTGCCGGCCACAACAACGCGAGCTCCGCGCCGATGAAGCCCATCTCCAATCCCATTGACCGATGCGCCTCGCCAGTGCCAGCTCTCCGACCGACTCGTGTGCAGTGTCCTGCCTGCCCTCGAGTTGGCCGGGATGGCGAAGCGCCCACCCGCCACGCCAGATCTGGCCCACGTGAACGAAGGCTCCGTGCACGTAGGCGAGCGATCTGCCCTCGACGGCGTCTCGCCCGATCCGTTCGTGACACGCGCGAGCTCCCGCCCCTCGCCACGCGCGGCGCGCCCGCGCGACGGGGCCTCCGCGGCGCAGCGAGTGGGGCCGATCGGTCGTGCGAGCACCAACGGTGGGCGGGCGTGCGGGCAACCACCTCACTGCGAAGCAATGTAGCCTCCCGAGCGAGCAAGCCGCGGAGTGCCCCGAGCGCGACGGCAGCCGCGCGTCTCCACCCGTGCACCCACGTCCGCGCTCTCGCTGCGCGCCTCGCGCGCCTCGCGCGCCTCGCGATGGCCGAGCGGACAAGTCTGGACCGTCTGGACCCTCTGTAGATCCAGTGACGCTCTTCGACTTTGTTGGTTTCAACGCCATCACGCCATCACGCCATCACGCCATCACGCCATCACGCCATCGCGCCATCCATAACTGTGAAGAATCGCGACTCACGGGTCGGTCGACCCGGCGATCCCCCGCGTGATACCGTCGCGCCGACTGCCTGGGGGGGCTTCATGCATCTCGTGCGTCCGCTCTCGTCGCTCCTCGTCACGCCCATCGTCACGCTCCTCGCCACGCTCCTCGTCGTGGCCGCGTGCGGTGACAACCACGAGCTCATCCCCGATGCGCATCGGCCCGCGTGCGCGGACGGCGCCGACAACGACGGGGACGGCACGATCGACTTCCCCGACGACCTCGGCTGCGAGAGCGGGGACGACGAGACCGAGGACAGCGTCCCCCTGCCGTCGTGCAACGACAAGCGCGACAACGACGGGGACGGCAAGATCGACTTCCCGAACGATCCCGGCTGCATCTTGCCGCAGTCGGACACCGAGCTCGATGACTGCCCGACCGGGCCCGAGTGCCCGGCGTGCTCCGACCGCGCCGACAACGACGGCAACGGCAAGACCGACTACCCAAGCGATCCCGGGTGCGCCTCGGCCGCCGACGCCTACGAGATCGTCGATGACGCCACGGCGTGCGGCGCGGGCCTGACGATCAAGAACCTGCCCCTGACCGGCACAGCCCCCGGCACGGTCCTCGGCATGCTCACGACGATGAGCACCTCGCAGCTGACCAGCCCGTGCGGCGGCGGCGGCGGCGCGCCCGCGATCGCGTACGTGTTCCACCTGTCCCAGCCGCAGGTGCTCATCGCGACCACCGACCTGCCCGCCACCACCGTCGACACCGTCCTCGATCTCCGCTCGGCGATGTGCGCCCCACCGACCGCGCACGTCGCCTGCCACGACGACATCAGCACCAGCAACAAGCGATCGCGGCTCGTCCGTCCGCTGCAGCCCGGCACGTACTACCTGATCGTCCAGAGCAGCGCCCCCACCGAGACCGGCTCGTACGGGCTCTCCATCGAGCTCCTGCCCGGTCAGGGTACCAGCTGCACGACGACCGCCGACTGCGGCCCGGGCCTGGTCTGCCGGATCCCGGTCGGCTCCACCGTGAAGGTGTGCGCGCCGCCCGTCTGCAGCGACACCCTCGACGACGACGGCGACGGCAAGATCGACTTCCCGAGCGATCCCGGGTGCGTGGGCGCCGAGGATGACACCGAGAGCGACGTCTGCGCGACGGCGCCGACCGATCCCGCCTGCCCGCTGTGTGGCAACGGGCTCGACGACGACGGCGACGGCCAGACCGACTACCCCGGCGACCCGACCTGCGTCGCCGCCTCGACGATCAACGAGGCGTGCGCCCAGAGCGAGCCGCTGATCGTGGCGACGCAGCCGCTGACGACCGGGACCACGGTCGGCGCGGTCAACGACTTCACGCCGCCGCCGGGCAACTACAACGGCCACGCGTGCTCGACGACGGCGACCCACAGCGCGCCCGACCGCGCGATCCAGATCGACGTCCCCGCGATGTCGAGCCTCGGCCTGAAGCTCAACCCCGTCAGCTTCAACAGCGCGCACGTCCTCCTCGGCGCGAGCTGCACCGGGGTGCCGATCGATTGCCACGACAACCCCACCAGCATGGTGCTCGCCAGCGTCGCGGCGGGCCGCTACTACCTGATCGTCGACGGCTACAGCACCGCCAGCGGCACGTTCACGCTGAACGTCAGCGGCACGATCGCCAACGGCGAGAGCTGCGAGGCGCCGCTGGCGCAGTCCGGCGCGATCGCGTGCGGCCCCGGCTACGCGTGCAGGGGCGCCGCCGGCAGCCGGATGTGCCAGCCCGCGGAGTGCAACGACGGGGTGGACAACAACGGCACCGGCGGCATCGACTACCCGGCGGATCCCGGGTGCACGAGCAAGACCGACAACAGCGAGGACACCGTGTGCCCCGGCGCGAGCTGCCCCAAGTGCGCCGACGGCCTCGACAACGACGGCGACACCCTCATCGACTACCCCGCCGACACCGGGTGCGTCGCGGCCTCCGCCGACAACGAGGGCTGCGCGGAGCTCGATCCGATCACGCCGATCACGGCGCCGACCACGAACGGCACGCTCGTCGGCGCGGCCGACGACCACAACCCGAGCTGCGTCGCCACGAACCTGCCGGACAAGATCTTCACGCTCGACGTCCCCACCGCGCTGCAGTCGCTCGTGATCGACACCGAGGGCTCCGCCGTCGACACCGTGCTGTCGTTCATGAACATGACGTGCTCGGAGCCCAGCATCGCGTGCGACGATGACGGCGGGGTCGGCACCGGCGACTCGCTGATCACCCGCGGCTTCGTGCCGGCGGGCTCGTACACGATCGCGGTCGACTCCGACTCGACGACCCTCGACACGTTCGCGCTCCACGTCGCCGGCACGATCCTCCCCGGCGGCAGCTGCGAGGGCGCGCTGTTTCTGGCCGGCGTGCTCGCCTGCCCGACCGGCTTTGGGTGCAACGGGACGCCCGGCTCGCGGAAGTGCACCGCGGCGCAGTGCCAGGACGGCGCCGACAACAACGTCGACGGCAAGATCGACTACCCCGACGATCCGGGGTGCGACTCCGCCTCCGACAACTCGGAGACCACGGTGTGCCCCGGCGCGGCATGCCCCCAGTGCAGCGACGGCATGGACAACGACGGTGACGGCGACACCGACTATCCCACCGACGACGGCTGCGACGCCGCCTCGGGCACCCGCGAGGGGTGCATCGATCTCGATCCGATCGCGCCGATCACGAGCCCGACCACGACCGGCACGCTCGTCGGCGCGTCCGACGATCACGATCCCGCCTGCGTCACCACGAACGGTACGGATCGGATCTTCACGCTCGCCGTGCCCGTCACGCTGCAGTCGCTCACGATCGACACCAACGGCTCCGTCGTGGACACCGCGCTGTCGTTCATGACCAGCGCGTGCGGGGAGCCGAGCCTCGCGTGCGACGACGACAGCGGCGCGGGCACCGGCGACTCGCTCATCACACGCAGCTTCGTGCCCCCCGGGCTCTACACGATCGCCGTCGACGCCGACACGACGACCCCCAACACCTTCATCCTCCACGTGGCGGGGGCGATCGTCCCCGGCGGCAGCTGCGAGGACCCGCTGGTCGCCGCCGGCGTGCTCGCCTGCTCGCTCGGCTTTGCGTGCAGCGGCCCCATGGGCGCGCGGACGTGCACCCTGGCGGAGTGCCAGGACGGCGTCGACAACAACGGCGACACCAAGATCGACTACCCCGACGATCCGGGGTGCGACTCCGCGTCCGACAACTCGGAGACCACGGTGTGCCCCGGCGGGGCGTGCCCCGCCTGCGCCGACGGCGTGGACAACGACAGCGACGGCGACATCGACTATCCGGTCGACGACGGCTGCGACGCGGCCTCGGGCACCCGCGAGGGGTGCATCGATCTCGATCCGATCGCGCCGATCACGAGCCCGACCACGACCGGCACGCTCGTCGGCGCGTCCGACGATCACGATCCTGCGTGTGTCACCACGAGCGGCGCGGATCGGATCTTCACGCTCGATGTCCCCGCCACGCTGCAGTCGCTCACGATCGACACCGAGGGCTCCGTCGTGGACACCGCGCTGTCGTTCATGACCAGCGCGTGCAAGGAGCCGAGCCTGGCGTGCGACGACGACAGCGGCGTGGGCACCGGCGACTCGCTCATCACCCGCAGCTTCGTGGCCCCCGGGCTCTACACGATCGCCGTCGACGCCGACACCACGACCCCCAACACCTTCATCCTCCACGTGGCGGGGGTGATCGCCCCCGGCGGCAGCTGCGAGAGCCCGCTCGTCGCCGCCGGCGTGCTCGCCTGCTCGACGGGCTTTGCGTGCAGCGGCCCCGTGGGCGCGCGGACGTGCGGCGTGGCGGAGTGCCTCGACGGCTTCGACAACAACCTGGACGGCCGCATCGACTTCCCCGACGACCCCGGCTGCGCGACGTTCTCCGACAGCGCGGAGGACACCGTCTGTCCGGGCGCGGCGTGCCCCGTCTGCAGCGACGGCGTCGACAACGACGCCGACGGCACGGCCGACTACCCGTTCGATCCGAGCTGCTTCGCCGCCTCGGGGACGACCGAGGCCTGCACGCAGAGCGAGCCCGTCGCCGTCATCACGCAGCCCGTCACGACCGGGACCACGATCGGCCAGAGCAACGACTACGCGCCCACGTGCGGGAGCGCGACCGCGCACTCCGCGCCGGACGTCGCGCTCCAGCTCGACGTGCCGGCGATGGCGACCTTGCGCTTCGGCTTCGCCGGCTTCACCAGCGGGCTGCACACGGTGCTGAACGCGACGTGCGGCGGCGCGCCGCTCTCGTGCAGCACCACCGGCGCCACGGCGCTGGCGAACCTCACCGCCGGCACGTACTACGTCGTGATCGACGGCGTCAGCACCACCAGCGGCCCGTGGACCTTGACCACCAGCGGGACCGTCGCGCCCGGCGAGAGCTGCGAGGGCGCGCTGTTCCAGTCCGGCGCGTTCACGTGCACGAGCGGCTTTGCCTGCGCCGGCCCGCTGGGCGCCCGGACCTGCGTGCCGCTCCAGTGCACCGACGGGATCGACAACAACGGCGACGGCACGATCGATTACCCGTTCGATCCCGGGTGCGCGACCCCGAGCGACGACTCCGAGACCACCGTCTGCCCCGGCGCCGGCTGCCCGGTGTGCAGCAACATGGCCGACGACGATGCCGACACGCAGGCCGACTTCCCGGCGGACTTCGGCTGCTCGGGCGCCGGCGCGACGACCGAGGTGTTCTGCGCCGTCGAGACCACGCCGGCCACCGTCATCACGACGCGCCAGACCGCCGGCTCACTCGCCGCGCCGGCGACCGACAACTACGAGCAGAGCTGCCAGACCAACACCGGGAACGATCGCGCCTACGCCCTGAAGCTGCCGGTGCCCGTGGCGACGCTCGTCGTCGACACGCTCGGGTCGACGATCGCGGACACCGTCGTGTCGGTGTGGGACGCGAGCTGCGGCGTCCAGCTCGGCTGCGACGACGACGACGCCCCCGGCACCGACAACCGCTCGCTGCTCACGCTGACCTACGTGCGCCCCGGCAACTACGCGATCCAGGTCGACGGCTTCAGCACTTCCAACGCCGGCAACTTCCTCTTGAACGTCAGGGGCACCGTCGCCGCCGGCACCGACTGCACGAGCCCGCTGTTCACCACCGGCGTGCTGGCGTGCCCGACCAACACGACCTGCACCGCCGGCACGTGCCAGTGATCCGCCGCGGCCGGCGCCCGTCCGGCGCAGGCGAAGTCAGGCGGAGAACGTCACGGGCAGGCGCTTCAGGCCGCGGAGGGCCAGGCTCTGGAGCCACTCGCAGCGGTCTGTCGCCAGGGCGAGGTCGGGGAGCGCGACGAGCGCGGCGACGGCGAGCCTGCAGGATCTGGCATGTAGCGCCAGTGTTTTCGCGTCTCTGGACGCGCGCCGCGAAGATTGTTGACGGATCCCGGTGGGGACCGTCGCCCATGAGGAGCCATGGCCATGTCACGCCTCGTCCTCGCGTTCGCCCTCACGCTCCTGGTCGCCCCTGGTCTCGCGCGCGCGGACCAGCCCGCCGCTCCGCCGCCGCCCATGCTCCCGCCGCAGCCAGCGCCCCCGGCGCCCCCGCAACCGGCGGCGGTCCCGCTCGACGTGCTCCTCGAGCAACGCGTCGCCGAGGAGCTCGCCGCCAGGGGCACGCTCCTGTCGCGGCACGGCGTCACGCTCGACGTCGAGGTGATCGACCAGCGCGCGATCGTCTCGCTCGTCGAGCCGGCGACGCGCCGCGCGCTCGCCTCGACGAAGATCGACGTGTTGCCGGCCGATCGCGAGGCGGCGGTCGCGAGCGTCACGCAGGTCGCGGCGGGCCTCGTCGCCCAGATCGCGAGCCCCGGTTCGCAGACGACGGTGGCGGTGCGGGAGATGCTCGATCGCGACCGCCAGGACCGCCGCGAGCGCGAGGCCGCGGAGTACCGCTTCCGGCAGGAGGCGATCACGTTCGGGGACGACGTGGAGGTCAGGAGTAACGGCAAGTACACGAGCGTCAGCCGGCGCTGGGTCGCGTACCAGGGTGATATCCGCAGGCGCCTCGACGGCGAGGAGTTCTACAAGGTCATCAGTCGGCCGGATCTGGCGCAGCAGTACCAGAGCCGCAGAGCTGGCGGCGTGACGGCGATGGTCGTCGGAGGCCTGGTCGGGACCGGCGGCTCGATCTTCATGCTCTCGAAAGGCCTTCCGGATCTCGAGTTCTGCTTCGGCATGCCCAACGAGGCGCAGTGTGAACGCGACCAGGAAGCCCGGGAACGCGCGGCCCACCGGAACCTCGTCATCGGCACGGTAGCCATGGGGGCCGGCTGGCTCGCGTTCTACATCGGGTTGCATTACTTTCGCAATCCGCACCCGATCTCCGAGGCAGACGCGCAGACGCTCGGTGCGCAGTACAACGCCGAGCTGCGCGGGAAGCACAACCTGTCCACCGACGCCGCGCCGCGCCGACGCCCGCGCCTTCACAATGTGGCCGTCGCGCCCTACTTCGCCGACGGCGGCGGCGGGCTCGCGCTCGGCGGCCGCTTTTAGCGAACCACGCCGCACACGCCGAACCAGTACAGTCACGGGCATGCTCACGAGTAGAACGACTGCCGATGAGGTTCCAGTGCGGAGGATCTGGGTCCTCGCCCGCTAGCCCTTGGCGATCGAGTGGTCCCGCCCATCCCGCCCATCCCGGCCGGCGCGCAGCGGCTCGAGATGCGTCCGCCCCAGCGGTACGACGCCGGCGATGTCACCGATCACGTTGACGAGGTCGGAGCCGGTCGGCACCACGACCTTGCTGTTGCTCTGGAGCGAGCGCTCGACCGTGATCAGCCGGCGCAGCAGCTGGGCGTTGCCGGTGAAGTAGCGGTCCGCCGCCTCGTTGACGAGCTGGATCGCGAGCGCCTCGCCCTCGGCTTCAAGGATCTTCGCTTGCTTGACCCCTTCGGCGCGCTTGATCTCGGCCCGCCGCGCGCCGTCCGCCATCGTCTCGGTCGCCGTCGCGAAGTCGACCGCGGCGACCTTCTCGTTCTCGGCCTTGACGACCTTGTTCATCGTCTCCTGCACGTCCTGCGGCGGATCGATCTCCTTGAGCTCGGCCCGCACGATCTCGATGCCCCAGTGCCGCGTCTCCTCACGGAGGATCTGCTGAAGCGCGGTATTGATCCTGCCGCGCTCGCTGTTCGCCGACTTGAGGGTGAGTGTACCGATGATGTTGCGCAGCGTGGTTCGCGCGAGGTTGACCATCTGGAGCCGGTAGTCGAAGACGTTGTACTGCGAGCTCTTCACGCTCTCCTCGTCGCTCTTCACCTTGAAGTAGACCTGCGCGTCGACGCGCGCGTTGAGCTTGTCGCTCGTGATGATCTCCTGGCGCTCCGCGTTCACCATCACCTCGGTGATGTTGACGAGGAACATCCGATCGACGATGGGTACGATCCAGTGGAACCCGGGCCCGGCCAGGCGCCGGTACTTGCCGAATCGCTCGACCAGCCCGCGGCTCGTCGGCCGCACGACGCGCACACCCGTGAACAGGTAGACGAGCACGAGCCCCAACGACGCGATCGCGATGCCACCGAAGATGCTCATACCTCACACGATCGTGCATGCAGCTCGCCATTGGGCACGATCCCTGCGATTCAGCGACTTCTACCCGCGCCATACGTAGGTCCGCGCATCGCGTACGTAGCTCCCCGCGGGGTGGCAACGCACATCGCGCGCCACGTGAGCCGTGGCGCCCTATCGAAAACGAAGGCGCGGCGGGAGCCAGGCATATCTGATCTCCTTGCGAGCTCCATCAGGATTTCGGCTTCAGGGCCAAGAGCATCGCGGCGTTGAGCTGGGCGTTCTGCACGGTCAGGCGCCTGGTGTAGTCGCCTGCCGCCACGGGACCCTCGCTGTGCAGCGCGTAGTTGTCGGCCGTCACCCTGGGCGTCATCCCACCGCCGCCGCCGGTCACGGCACCGAAGTGGCCGCTGGCGAAGTGCAGGAGAAGGCCGCCCGCAGGAGCCGTCACCGTCAGCTGGGCCGTCTGCTCCTGCCAGTGGTTCGTGCCTACCGCGGTGTCAGCCACCCCGTCGCCTCCCGCCACGGCCCCCAGCACCACCCGCCAGTTGCACCACTCGGCCAGCGAGAAGCTGTAGCTGGCGCCGTCGCCAGCCTGAGCCACGCGCCGGTAGATGAAGCCCGGGTAGTCGCCGGTCACCGTCGCGTCGGCCACGAGGTCCCAGCCAGCGAAGGTCGGGGCCGCGAGGTCGCCGCCCGGGAAGAAGCCCAGGTACAGCTCCGTCCCCGCCACCGTCCCCGCAGGCTTGGCAAGGCTGATCCGGACACCGCCGCCGCTCCCGTGAGAGGCATTGATGAAGGCCAGGCCCGCCGCGCCAGCGGCCGGTGTTGTCACCGTCGCTACGTTCGAGTAGGTGGTCCCCCCGGCGTTCACCGAGGCCAGGCGGTAGTCGTAGGCCGTCTCCGCCACCACCGTCGTGTCGGCGCTGCTCGTGGCGTTGGCCGGGATGTCCCGCTCGACCACCGTCCAGGTGTCCGTATCCGCAGGGCTGCGCTCGACGGTGTAGCTCGCCTCACCAGCGGCGTCGGACCAGGTGAGGCTCACCTGGGTGGCGGCCGGCGCCGTCGCCTCCAGGTCGGTCACCCCTGCGGGTGCGCCCGGCGGGTAGAGGGCCATCAGCTTCGTGGTGATGGGCTCGGCCATCCGCTGGTAGCCCGCGTCGGTGAGGTGCACGCCGTCGCGGGTGTTGGCCGCGGTGGCGTCGTAGATGTGCTCGACGAGGTGGAGCCGGGTCCCGTAGTGCGGGTGCGTGACGATCTGGGTCCTGATGAGGTTGTTCACCTCGACGACGGTCTGTGCCCGATCGTAGTTGTTCGGCGGATTGCGCTGCGAGCTGACCGCACCCCAGGTACAGGCCAGCAGCTTGACGTTGCTACTGTGCGCCAGGATCTTGTTCACCAGCTTGAACCAGGCGGCCGTGAGCTCGGCCGAGGTCTCGTTCTGCTGGTTGTAGATGTCGTTGGCGCCGATGTGCAGCACGACGACGTTGGCCGGTGTCGCAGTCAGCCAGGCGTCCACTCCGTCCGAAACATCCCGCATATTCCAGCCGCCCTTGCCCTGGTGATTGCTGTACTTGGTGGGCATGAAGCTGTACTGGTCGTACTCCGCACCAACGTAGGTCCAGTCGCCGCCCTTGAACTCGGCAGTCGTCAACTGCGCGTAGGCCGGGAAGCGCCAGGCCCGGGGCTCGCCGGTCAGGCTGTCGCCCAGCGGCATGATCTTCAGCCAGCCGGCAGGAACCACCGGGACACCGTAGCCCTGGCTCTCGGCCAGCTCGTTCTCCTCGGCGTAGGTCTGCGCATAGGCGCCCTCGCGGGTGTCGTCCCAGTAGTGGTGAGCCTCGTAGGCGAAGTGGTCGCTCGGGTCGCGAATCCAGCTCCCGCGGGTGTGATGGGTCGGCCACATGACGGCAGAGGCCCAGTCGTAGCCGGGGACCAGGAGGAGCTTCCCGCTGCCCGCGTTGCGGATGGCGGTGACGGCGGCCTGGCTCACCTGCTCCCAGAGCAAGGCTCCGTTCGTCCCGAAGCCGTGGGGCTCGTTCATCAAACCGAAGCCCAGGACCCCGGCGTTGCCCTGGAAGGCCGCGGCGAGGCGGCCCCACACGTCGGCCAGGTCGGCGGCCGTGAGGCCGTTGCCGAAGACCAGCTCCGTGCGGGTGCTGGCATCCGTCCCGCTCCAGTAGCGCCCGTAGTTGTGCAGGTTCAGCACGAGCTTCATCCCCGCAGCGTCGGCAGCGCGAACGGCTGCGGTCAGGCGCCCCAGCTCGGTGGCGTCCAGCGGGCCGCGCAGGGTCGGCTGGATGCGCTCCCAGCGGAAGGCCAGGCGTCCCACGCGCACGCCGCGCCCGTAGAGATAGGCGTAGACATCTTCGCGGGGATACTTGTAGTCGTAGTCGTAGATCCCCCGGTTGAGGTTCGAGAAGGCGCCGCCGTTGGTCAGGGTAGCGCTGGTGCCGAACTCTCCGATGTTGAGGTTGACGCCGCGCCAGCGGTCTGCCGTCGTCGGGTGAGCCTCCACAACCCGGGCGCTCTGGGTCGGCGTCCAGGCGTCCGCGACGAGGGTGTAGGGCTGCCACAGGGCGTCCCACCACCAGTCGCCCACACTCCAGTTGGTGACGTGGAGCTTGGCGGCGTCGGCGGCGGCGTACCAGGCTTCGGCCAGGGCGTGCCAGTTGGCGTTGGTCTTGGGCCAGCCCACCTCGCCCACGTAGCCCTTCGGTCGGCCGCTGGTGTCCAGCCAGTCGGTGAACGCCTTCAGCTGGGCCCTGACCCGCCGCGTGAGCGCGTCCTCGATCGGGGTGTAACCCGAAGCGGCGGCAGCCGGGTAGTCGAAGTTGACCACCTCGGGCGCGGGAGCCTGGGCCTCGGGGGCATAGACGCCGAGCCGGAGCAGCACGGCCTTCCAGCCGCTCACCCCGGTGGCCCGGATGCGCAGCACCTCGCCCATCCGCAGCGGCACCGGGAGCGAAGCCGCGGCGAAGCTCGTCTGGGAGCCAGTGACCTTGCCGTAGGTGAGGACTCCCGTCCCGCGCTCCTCCGCGCTCTCGACGGTGATGTCCTCGGGTGCAATCCAGAAGCGGTCTTCGTCAGCCGTCCAGCCGTGCTGAGGCGGCAGCTCCTCGATATCGCTCATGCTGCACCTCCTTGTAATGGATGCTGTCTGCTCGTCCCGAGCTCGAGCTCGGACTGTGTTTCTAGCATCTCCACACCGATCTTTGCTCGTCCTTCAGACTGCGGATTCCACGCACCACCGAGTGTGGAAGATACGCTCCGTGAGCGCACGCGCTCGCCTGTGGAGCTGTGCGAGCCAGTCACGTCGAGCACCCAGCTTGCGTATTACTACGTACGACCAAAGGTTAGTCCCAGAGGTGGCGCACCCGGCAGGTCGAGCGTACGTAGCTCCCCGCGAGGCGGCACCGCACGTCACGCGCCACGTGAGCCATGGCGCCCTACGCGGCAGCGGCGACCTGTATCGAAGATAGATAACACTCACTTCAAGGGGCTTCGGATACCCCTCCCAAAGAGGATGTCGAACCTCTCTCTCTCTGCTAAGTAGATATGATCGGCACCTCCCTCACAGCCACGGAGCAACTCACTTGGCCCCCACCAACGACATCGTCGTCTTCGGCATCGCGTCGAGCGGAGTGGTCGATCAGTGGGATGGCCACTTCACGCCGGCCGGTATCCTGCTGCGCTGGTTCATGCATCCCGAGCTTGGTTACCCCGACCTCGGATTCGAGGTCTATCGCGCCAGCGTGCCGGATGCCCGGTCGCTGCCCTTCGATGATCTGAACGTTCAGTTCATCGAGGGAACCCCGACCTGGACGTATGCCGGCACCGTCACGCTGTCACAGCCAGCCGGCCTGCACTTCGAGCCCAGTGGACTGCCCGGCTGGTGGCGGCTGAGGGTGGCTCCAGGTGGCGATCCGGTCACGCTCAAGTTCAGCAGTCCGGCCTGGCTCGTCAATGTCCATGCGGCCACTGGTATGTTGACGGTCGTCGGAAAGGTCGCCGGGGTACCGGTGCGGGAACAGTCACTGGCCTGGCCCGACACGATCCTCAGCTGGCGCACCCGAGGAATCGAAGAGCTGGAGATCTCCGGGGACGGATCTGTCTCGTTGATCGCCTTTCACCTGCTGGACGATCCGGCATCGTGGCAGCTGCTGGCGCATCGCTGCCTGCCCGTCATCGATCCGGCGTACCGGTGCGGTCCACAGCCTCCCGGGACCGAAGCGGACGAAGCGCGAAGCCGGCTGCCCGCAAAGGTAGCAGGAGAGTGGAAGACCCGGTTCGGCGACGCGTTCGCGTCACTCCTGCCGGCACTCCGGCGGTTGGCGACGCGCGCGGCGCCGCTGGGGATCCCCGGCGCCCAAGGTCATCCAGATGTCCGACTGACCGGCGACGAGCAGACGATCATCGCATTGTCGGCGCTCGATCCTCATGGAGCACGGATCCTCGGTCTGGCGTTCGATGATCCACTGGGTGGTGCGCTGGACGGCCGGGAATACATCTACAAGATCGTCGGTCGCTGGCTCGCGGAGCTCATCGAGGTGAAATTTGCTCTGAATCGCGCCGACATACGTAGACTGCAGAGCAAATACGGCGTCGCCATCGAGCTGGATGATCGCGAACGGTCCGAGGAGATCGTGATCCGTTTTCGAGCGCCGGTGTTCGACTTCTCCGTTCAGCTCGAGCTGCCCGAACCGGTCGCCTGGGTTGCCAAGGACGGCGCCGGCGCTTCCGATTCAGGCAAGATCGAGCGGTCGCCGTTGTCCTTGCCGCAGGTTCAGGAGCTGCGCCTGCGTCCGGGGTCGCCGATCCAGCCCGATCACCCCATCTACATGAGCTGGAGGTCCACGGTCGAGCGCTTCGGCCTGCTCCCCGGCATCGTCGCGATCGAGCCAGGTCCCCCAGCCGGTCCGAGCTCGCTCACCGTGGCGGTGGCGCCGGCGGACTCACCTTCCGCGCTCGCCACGGCAGACCTGGATTGGCCGATCAAGATCAATCCGGACGACTCGATCCCCGAGGGTGAGCCGATCAGCTATCAGCTCGGTCGCCGCCACCTGGGCACCGATCCGACGGTGCCCACCCCCGATCCAGCGACGACCGTGCGCGCGGATCTACTGTATGAGGGCGCCCCGGTGATCGTGTCCGCGGCCGTCGCCCAGGAACCCTTCGGACAACGCGTCTTGCACACCGACCGCAGCGGTGGAGCCGGTCTGTCCGCCGGCCGGTGGGGCTGGTGGGTACGCGGTGTGGACCTGTTCGGTCGAGCCAGCGCGCCGAGCCCGTGGGTACAGGCAGCTGTGCTCGACGTGGCCCCGCCTCCGGCGCCGATCATGGTCGAGGCCGAATGGGTCCAACGGAACCTGCCGGAGGCGACCGTCGGCGTGCTGGGACGTTCGACAGAAGGTGCGCGCTGGCTGCAGCGCAGTCAGGCTGATGCCGGATTGATCGCATCGTGGACGTACGGCCCTGATCAAGCAGAGTTGCGGCCGGACGTCGATGGATTCCGCTTGCTGATGCGCCGCCCTGCGGGGGTCGCTGGCGCGCCAGCGGGGGCGCTGCAGTACAGCGACCTGTGGCCGGCTCCCATCGCCAGCTTCGGGCCGATGGCGATTCGATCCGACGGTACCGTCAGCGCGGCGCCCTCGGCGAATCCCACGTTCGCGGTGACGCTGTCGAGCATTCAAACGCTGCCGGCCGCGCCGGCCGCGAAAGCCACCGACCCGATCCGATCGTCGTGCCTCACCAACCTGACACTCGACGGAGCCAGCGGCGTCTTCGTGGGCGGTACGTTGACCATCGGCGCCACCAGCTTCCCCGTCGTGGCGAGCGGTGACGGGACGAACCTCGCGATCGTCGTGCAACACTCCGCCGCGCTTGCTCCGGTCGCGGGACCGGCGCAACTCAGCGCGGCATCCACCAGCCGGCTCGCCGAGATCACGACGAACCTGCCGGCCCTGACGCCTCCTGCAGGCCTGCGAGCGCGCGCTGGAGTGCTCGTGGTCGGCACGGCTGCCGGTGCGCGTCGGCTTCAGGTCCTGCGCGCGGGTGGCGGTGTGCTCCTCTGCCGTGGGGATGGCGCGGGCATCGCGATCGGTGAAGTGGCCGCGTGGTTCCCGGTCTGGTCCGTGTCGCTGGACGATGCCGGGTTCGGGCCGGCAACCTCGGACACCGTGCCCGTGGCACACGCGCAGGTAGCTGTGTGCGCCGTGCGGAGGATCAAGGACGGCGGCCTCGCATCGACACCAAGCGGACCACTGACCGTGACCGCCGTGGATCTGACCATCCCGATCGAGCCGGTGCCGAATGCCATCACGTTCGATCCTGCCGCCACTTGCGCGCGGCTGGCCAGCCGCGCTGACTGGTACGGTAAATCCCGTTTCCTGCTCAGCTGGGCAGCGCAGACGCATCGCAGCTTCACGGTGTACCGGGCACTCGGCGACGAGATCAATCGCCTGGATCGGATCGAACACGACAAGGGCGGCAGGCGGGCGCAGGGATTCCCGCAGGCGGCCGACTGGCCGGCCGGTGTCTATGCGGACACAGCCCGACGCTCGCGGGTCCTCGCGGAGCTCGCCGCCGTGACCGCAGCCCACACGATCACCAACCCGGATGTCCGGACGGCCGCACTGGACGCCGCCTACGACGCCATGACGATCGACACTCAGATGATGTTGGCTCGGCAAGGCTACGCCTGGCCCGCCTTCGGCGCCCTGTTCGGTGAGCCGACGAAAGCCAGCAGCTTTGAAGACGTGCTAGACGGACGCTCGCACGGTCACTGGTTCTACCGGGTAACCAGCAGGACAGCGGCGGGCATGGAGAGCCCGCCGTGCGAGCCGACGCCGCCGATCTGCTGTCCGGACGTGGTGCCGCCGGCGGTCCCGCTCGCCCACATGGCGCTGGCGGGCGCAGGAAGCGTGAAGCTCCGATGGCTCGCGAGCCCCGACGCGGACCTGCATCACTACGAAGTGTACGCCGCGCGTGATGCGGAGGCTGGAGCGGAGCTCGAGAGCATGACACCCACTGTTGTACACACTCCCACGTCGCACCAGGGTGGACTGGTGATCCAGCTCCCCGTGACGCGCCCTCCAGGAGAATGGTGTTTCTGGATCGTGGCAGTGGACACGTCCGGGAATCGGAGCGCGCCATCGACGATGCTGCGCGGTCGATCGCTTGTTCCGCCGCCCGTGCCGCCAGTCTGGGTCTCCGCTACGAGGGAGCCAGCAGTCGCTCCTACTCATGTTGTTCTTTCGTGGAGTCATGCCACCGACTCGCGACTGGCATGCCTGGTCGAGCGGCGACCCGCAACAGGAGGCTTCTGGGCATCGTTGTCCGGGTGGTTGCCGCGTGGAGTGTATCAGTACAAGGACAGGCCGTCCGTTCTAGACGGGGCGTGGGAATACCGTCTCCGCATCCGCGATCACCTTGGCCAGGTCGCAGACACTTTACCTACCATCAACCTACAGGCTTTGTAGATGCTGACCCTGGTCGAGCTCGAACAGAAGTACTTCCCACCGGAGCTCTCGCCTGGTGTGCCGAACTGGGACGAAACGTTGGTCATCCCGCATGTGGACGGCGAGGCGTTCTTTGCGGCGATCGCCGATGCCCTTGACCAATGTGAAGGCACCGGTGATCGCATCTACATCGCTTCCTGGCTCTTCAAACCGGACATGGCACTACGAAGAGCCGCCGGGGCCCCGCTGCTACAGAGCCTTCTGCTCGACAAGGCGGTGCATGGCGCGGACGTGCGGGTCATTGTTGGTACGCCTCGTTTTTCGTTTGGCACCTCAGCAGCAAGCCCATTGCATGTGGAGTTCTTGCTCGGCTGGGCCGCGACATTAGGACCCGGCGCAATACTTGCCAAGCTCGTGAGTGCAAACATCCGCGCGGCTCGCGCGCTGCGAACCATGCAAGTCAGCGGCAGCAAACCTCTCAATGACCGGATCCTAATGGACTGGGGAGGCCATGGAGATTCGCGACACGAGAAAACGACGATCGTTTACATCGCGAAGACCAATGAACTACGTGCCTTCGTAGGCGGCATGGACTATCGAGTTGATCGCATGGCGGACGAGGTCCACTCCACCTGGTGGTGGCATGACTTGGGTGTCGAGTTGCGCGAAGGGGCGGCGGCAGCGGCGCTAGCAAATTTCGTTACACGCTGGGAGGAAGCGAAGACCCTGCCGACCCAGCGCTACAAGATCGACAACGTCATAGACGTATTCAACCCGGACATCGCTGTCACACCGCCGACACTACCGACACTACCACCCCGAGCGATGCCCATCAGCGTGCAGCCAGGCCAATACCTGGGAGCGAGCGTCCGAATGGTCCGAAGCTATGCGACAATTCGCGCGTACAACCCCTGGCTGAACACCTCGAACCTTCCATGGAAGACTCTGCCAGCCACAGGCGTTCAGGAAACCTTCTCGGTCCTGAAGCAGGCCATCGCGGCGGCAAATGCATACATCTATGTAGAGGATCAATTATTGAACCCCAAAACAATTGAGAGCGTTTATGGGGCGCACAGCAAAATATATCCGATTATCTCGGCGGCATGCGCACGGGGGGTCAAGGTCATATTTGTCACGCAAGGCTACGCCGGTCCCGATTTTCCCCCGGTGAGCCTGACGATGTCGTCAGAGGTCAGAGACAGGATTCTCGGCCCGCTCACCGCTCAACAGCAGGCGAACTTCGTCATCTACGCGGTTGCTGGCACGAAGATCCACTCCAAGGCGATGCTGATCGATGACGAGTTCGCGTTGATCGGCTCGGCGAACTTCTGGGATCGATCGATGACAGGGATCGAGAGCGAACTGGGCGCAGCCATCGTGCATCCCGGTGGGGGATCTTCACTCGTCGCAGACCTCCGCGTTCGTCTTTGGCGCGGCCATCTGCGCGTGACCGCGAGCCCCGACATCGATGCCGACCTTCGCGACCTCGGAAAGAGTCTCGGCATGTTCCGCAGCAGTTGGGGAGCTGGCGTTGGGTTCCCGCACCCGAATAGCGCGCTCCGGGAGATTGTTCCGTGACGAGCCCCGAAGCCTTTTTTCCGTTGCATGAACTGGCCGATCCCGGCAGATTGCCATTTGGTGACTTTCTTGACGACGTGGTCAAACATCTGTGGATCACTCCGCCTTCGTTCGACAACGTGACCAACGAGGGCGTCATCGGCGTTTTCGTGGATGAGGAAGTCAGTTTTACGATCCCCGGCATACCGGCTATCGAGCTCGCGCTCGGCTCGATACCCGGCGGTGTCGACGTCGAGATCCGCGTGCGATTTCATCCGACGGCAGGCGTCGCCCTCGAGTTGCCGCTCACGCTGCGTGTCGACGCAGAAGTGCTCAGGCCGCTGAAGGACGGCACCGACGACCCCGATCTTGCCAAGAAGACACTGGATATCAAGCTGGGAAGCGTCCGCGTGGGGTTCGACGTGGAGGGCAACTTTACCCTTGATATGCCCAGTGGAATCACGCTCCCGCGGTGTATGGTGGGTTCGACCGGCGTGATCCTGAGCGCCAGCGACATCCGATGGCTCGTGCCAGGTGCGGTAGGTTCTCCATCGCCGAGCTTTACCGGACTGCATATCGCCCAGACCGTGATTCAAATTGTCAACTTGCCGATCGACTCAGGCAGGCTCTCGATGGAAGATGCCTACATCGGCACCGGCGGGTTCAGCGGTCGAGTAAATTGGACAGACCCTTCGGCTACATGGAACGGCCCGGACGGCTTCAGCGGAGTTCTCACGGGAGACCTCGTTGGATTCAGCGGCGCGCTCACCAAGGTGGAGCTTGCCTTCAAGCAGAGCGCCCTCACCGAGTGTGAGATCGAGGGCAATATCTTCGTGCCTTACCTCGACCGGGTCGTCGGACTCTCGCTCGGGTTCGACGGAAACGGCGCGATCACGGCGATCGCGAAGACGCCGACCTGCCAGTTCACCGAGCCGGCGCAGGCTGCAGCCGCAGGCCCGTCAGGCTATATCATCACCGCCGATACGGACGCCTTCACACTGGATATCAGCCGCGTCGAATTCCACGCCGGCGGCATCGCTCCCGCTGCGCTGGCGCTGTCCGGCCGGGCCAAGCTCAAGATCAGCGCGTTCGAGCTCCCCGGCGTGGTCTTCAAGGGGCTGCGGATCGACACTCAGGGCCACGTGGCGGTCGAGGGTGGATGGCTCGAGGTCGACACGGCGAAGAGCGCCGGCCTGAACGGCTTCCCGTTCCAGATCACCCGGATCGGGTTTGGCGCGGAGACACCCAGGAAGCGCTGGATCGGGCTGAACGGGGCCCTCAAGCTTGCAGACGGTCTCCCCATCGGTGCATCGGTCGAAGGGCTGCGCGTCACCTGGGACCTGGATACCGGGAAGGTGTCCTTCACGCTCGAAGGCATCGGCCTCGAGCTGCGCGTTCCGGGCACGTTCAGCTTCGCCGGCAAGGTGGCGTTCTTCGAGAACGACGAGGCGACCGGCTTCCGCGGCACGCTCAAGCTCAAGCTCGAGACCGTCAATCTGACGATCGACGCCGGCCTGATGATCGGCCGTACCAAGGACGGCGTGACGTTCTTCTTCTTCTTCCTGGACGTGGGCCTGCCGGCCGGCATCCCCTTGTTCGCCACCGGCGCGGCGATCTACGGCTTCGCCGGCCTCCTGGCGACGAACCTCAAACCGGCTCGCGTCGAAGGGGAGAACTGGTACTACGGCTACTACAAGCGCCCTCCGATCGGCGTCACCGATCCAGCGAAGTGGGGCGTTCAGCGCGACGGATTCGCGATCGGGCTCGGCACCACGCTGGGGAGCCTGCCGGATACGGGCTTCGCCTTCTCCGCCAAGGTGCTGCTCATCCTGGTGCTGCCGGGCCCGCAGTTGCTGCTGCAGGGCAAGGGGCAGCTCCTCTCCAAGAAACCCGACGAGAAGAAGGCGGACGCCGAAGGCACCTTCGAGGCGCTGCTGGTGCTCGACATTCCGGCCAAGCTGTTCCAGGCCAATCTGGCGGTAGCATTCAAGATCGCTGATGTGATCGAAGTCTCCGCCGGTGTGGACGTCGCGTTCAGCTGGAGCCCGACCCCGCCGGCGGATCTCTGGCACATCTATCTCGGCGAGAAGACACCTGCCGAACGCCGGATCCACGCATCCATCTTCAAGATGCTCAAGGGGGACAGCTGGCTGATGATCAACCGGACGCACTCGTGGCCGCCGGGTTTACCGGATCGCCAGGGTGACTTCGAGATCGGGGGCTCGATCGGCGTCAAGTTCGGTTTCGACTTCGCGATCGTGAAGGCCTGGCTCGACGCCTCCATGATGGGACAGGCGGCGATCACCTGGGCCCCCCAGCAATTCACTGCTTCGTTGACCCTGAAGGGATCAGCAGGGGTGTCGGCCCTCGGCCTCTCCATCGTCGCCAACCTGCTGGCGGATGCGCAGGTCAAGGCGGCGCGCCCATGGCACATCTGGATGCTGGTCGAGGTAGGGCTGAAGATCGATCTGCTCTTCTTCAAGTGGGAGTTCCATGCCCGGCTTCCGCTCGAGTTCGGCGACGAGAAGCAGCCGCTGCCAGAGCCCCTGGCGCACATCGTCACGCTGCACGCCGATCACATCAAGGTAGACGAGGCGAGGAGGCTCGGCGGCGCGGTCGTGGCCCCGGATGCCAGACCCCTCATCGTCTTCGATCGGCCGGTGCAGGATCGTGCCCGCTTTGGCTCACCGGGTCGCGACGACGTCGAGCCCGAGAATCTTGGCCTGCGGCAGTTCTCGTACCAGCTTCGCCATGTGGTGTTGATCGCCACCAGCCAGGGAGCACCTCGACTGGTCGCGGCGGCCGGTGAGGTGACCGTGTCCGGCACCACCGCATCGTTTGCCGGGTTCCTCGACCCGGCGGATCGCCTCCCCGATCTCGCGGGGGCAGAGCTGACGCTCCTGAGACCTGGCCAGACCTTCGGCCCGTTCATCGTGGGCAGCGGAGGCGGGGACACGGCGACGATCGACGGCAGCCCGCCCCAGGGCTTACTCTCATACCGCCTCTCGGCGGTCCGGCCCCGGGCAGACGTGCAGATCACCGGGGTCGGGGATGTATCTTCCGGTGTCGCGCTGGTCGCGATCGCGGACACACTGCAGAATCCATCGCTCTATCGAGGCGGCAAGCTCATGGTCGACCGTGCCAGCTGGCTCATCCTCGAAGCGACGGCGGGATCGGTGAGGATCCGCGTGGAGTCCACGGTACCGTCCAGCGGAGCAGCATCGCTGGTGGGCCCGCAACCACCAGCGCTCGAGGGCAAGTGGTACCCTGCCGGCGCGCCGGTGACGGGGCCGGACTCATCGACGCGGCTCCAGATCGGAGCACGGACTCCGTATAGCTTCTTCCGCCATAACGAGCTGGCGGCCATCGCCGGACTCGATGCCTTCCGGCCCGACTACGCCTGCGGGCCAAAGCCCGTGGAGGAACCGATCTGCACCACCTTCGATGACGTGACCGTCGGCGCGCTCGCGGGTGCCTTCACCACTGCGGGCCTGCCAGCGGTCGCAGGCGGAACCGTCGCAGCCGTGGTTGCCGGCTCCGGCCCTGCGAAGCGGCTGGAGCTGGGCGACTTCGCCAGCGGCCGCGGGACGGGATCACTCGTCTTCACGTTCGATCCGCCGGCCGATGCGGTGTGGGTGACCGCAGAGGCACGGGAGGCCGGCCGGATCACTGCCACGTATAGAGGAGCGATCCTGGCGACAGTGCCACTCGAGCGGAGAGTGACCCGCCACGAGATCAATGGAGGTATCGACCGGATCGCGATCGAGGGAGTGCTGGCCAGCGTTTACAGTCTCTGTTTCACGCCGGGGTGGACCTGTCTGCACTTCGAAGCGGCCTCGTTTCCGCGGGGCCAGACCGGACGAATCGAGTACGCCGGTGTGACGCTGATGTCCGAGGGTGTGATGGCAGTGGATGTGGATACGCTCGTTGTGGACCCGCCGGCGCCACCACCACGGCTCGAGCACGATCTGTCGCGCCGGGAAATCGTGGCCGGTGTCGGCCGGGTGTGGCGCCGGGGGAGCCAGGCCGAGCTCGCGACGGTGACCATCGAATTCCCCCGGCCGGTGACTCGCGTGCGCGTTCTACTGGGCGGCGAGGCGGACGTGATCGCGTTTGCCGGCCAGCGCGAGGTGCGCCGGGGCAAGGGTGCTGGCGATATGGAGGTGAGCCTCTATGCTGATCCCGCAGCGCCAGCGCATATCGGCTGGATGGATCGGATCGTGATCGTCGGCCCCTCGCAGGTGCGCGTCACGAGCGTCTGCACCGATGCTGGCGACTTCGGCTGGAGACGCTTCGAGCAATGGAAGTGGAGCCAGGGCGTCCAGCGAAGCGTCGAGTCGCTGTACAGCGTAGATCCGGTCCTCGCGCCTGGCACCTACGAGCTGCGGATACACACGACGACCGTGGTCACCGGAGCGCTCCCGAAAGCGATCTCGGAACGAACCAGCGAGGCATTCATCGTAGGCATGCCGCCCGGAGCCCCCCTCGCTCCCAATCCGGACGTCCTGCCCAAGACATACCCATCAGGCGGACCGCTGACCGACCTGGCCACCTACGTCGCGGGCACGCTGCCCCATGCTGGAGCGAAGCTGTGGTACCGGAGCTACGACACGGCCGTGCGCTTCAACGAGGCATATGTGACCAGGATGTATCTTGAAGCTGGCCAGGAGCTGACGGTGTCTGTCGTCGATGCGAGCCATGTGCCGATCCGGTCCGGCGTGCGTCACGTGTGGAGTGGAAGCGACTCGGCACTCGATGCTTGGACCGATCTCTATATCCGGACCCTCAACGGTGATGGCAGTGATCGATGTGCGACGGTCGATGTCGACAAAGTGATACGGCCGGAACAAGTCACGGTCGGCAGTGGCGAACCCCTCGGGCCGGCACAGCTCCACGCCAGTGAGCTGAGGCCGCGCGGGCAGGACTCGCGCGTCCTCCACCGGTTCGAGTTCACGACCTCAGCATTCGCGTCGTTCCGCCATCACCTGGCCGTCTTCGACGGACGGTGCCGTCGCCTCACCCCGAACCCGGCCGCGGTGGCCTCCTCGTTGTCGCCCCGGCAGCGCGCCGACGCGCGCACGACGCAACTGGCGAAGGTGTCCACGGCGGTCGCGACCGCGCGGGCCGCGCAGACCGCCGCCACCGGCAACGCGCCCGCCAGCGCGCTGGACGCGGTCAGGACAGCCAGGCTGGCATTGGCGCAGGTACGCGAAGAGACGCGCGCGCTCGGGGCCAAGGACTTCGACGAAATCTGGGCGGCGTGCTTCGGTGCGCAACCGCCCAGCGCCCTTCCAGGCAACGTGCGGATCTCGGTTGTCGAGGCGGTGACGCAGGCCGCTGGAACCGACGTGCTGCTGCTGGAGAGCCCCGAACCCATTGCCTGGGAGAGGGTGACCGTGGTGGCAGCTCGGGCGAACGCCACGCCGCAGCGGACGGCTGCCACCACCCTGAACACCGAGCTCGGGCGGCCCGATTCGGGCTTCGAGGTCCTCTTCGGCGGCATCCGCTGGATGGCGGGAGTCGAGCTGTGGGTGGTGGATGGCGCCCTGCGCGCCAGGGCGAACGAGCCACTCAGCGTGACGATCCTGCCGGAGCGAGCCCACGCTGTCGAGCTGGTGATCCGGGTCGAAGCGGGGGGCTCCGCCTCGATCACGGCGACGCCGCCGCTCCCGGGCGGGCCCATCGTGCACGGGCCATCGACCTCCGCCATCACGGTGTCGCTCCGTCCGGCACCCGGAGCACTCATCACCAGCGTGCTCGTTTCCGGATCCGGAGTCGCGATCGAGTCGTGCAGCGTGACGAGCCCGCTCGTCCCGATTCCACCCGCTGGCCCGCTCCGCATCGCCGACATCAGACTTCCGACGGTAACCACGCCGCTCGACCACGAGGTCACGCTGCTGGCGCTGGAAGAGGCTTCGACCGAGGGCTACAGCATTCGCTGGTTCGACGCATTGGCGCCGGGGCCAACCCAGCTCTATGCGGAGCTCGCCGCTCTTCATCTGAAGGCGGGGCAGCGGATCCGCCGCGTGCCGGCGAGAGCCTCGGCACCGCCGGTGGATGACGCACTGGTGCAAGCCGGAGGTGCCGGTATTTCACCAGCGATGACTGGCGCGGTATTCCAGCTGATCGATCCGGCGGGCCGTGTCGTCCACGAATGCGCAGCGATGCCAGTCCCGCCTGGGAGCACTCCGGGGATCGTCGCGTTTCCAAGCGAGGACGGCACTCGCGCCTTTTTCGCGCCGACGCCCTCCGAGTCGGCGCTCGGCGCTGGACACTGGGTCGTGAGCGCGAGCCTTGCCGGCGATGCAGGCCCCGACCTCGATCGCTGGTCGATCGCCGATCGGCCGGTCGCCGAAACGGCGCACCTGCGATTCCTCATCTTTTAACGAGGCTTCGCCTCAGTCTGACGAGCGAGCCGCGGAGCGATCAATTGTCGTCTTCAGCGGGCTCGCCGCCGGTGATGCCGTACTTCCGCAGGAGCTTGTGCAGATACTTGCGATCCATGTCGGCGTCGCGCGCCGCCTTCGAGATGTTGCCGTCGGCCCGGCGGATCAGCCACGACAGGTAGCGGCGCTCGAAGAGCTCGTTCCACTTCTCCTTCGTGTCGCGGAACGAGACGCCGGGCTCGAAGTCGAAGCCCTCCGCGAGCCGCGGGCTGCGCGAGACCGTGTCGCCGCCGAGCGGCGCGACGAGCATCCCCGGATCGGCGCCGAGGGCGAGCGCGCGCTCGATCACGTTGCGCAGCTCGCGCACGTTGCCGGGCCAGTCGTGCGCCATGAGGGCGGCGCGCGTCACCTCCGAGAGCTGGATGCCGCCGGGCCCGAGCTTGGCGAGCATCGCGTCGATGAGCAGCGGGATGTCCTCGCGGCGCTCGCGCAGGGGCGGCGCCGTGATCGGCACGACGTTCAGCCGGAAATAGAGGTCCTCCCGGAACTTGCCCTTCTCGACCTCGGAGCGCAGGTCCTTGCGGGTCGCCGCGATCACGCGGAGATCCACCTTGATCGTCTTCTGGCCGCCGACGCGCCGCAGCTCGCGCTGCTCGAGCACGCGGAGGAGCTTGGGCTGCAGATCGAGCGACAGCTCGCCGAGCTCGTCGAGGAACACCGTGCCGCTGTTCGCGAGCTCGAACGCGCCCTGGCGCGTGGCGACCGCGCCGGTGAACGCGCCCTTCTCGTGGCCGAACAGCTCGCTCTCGATCAGCGTGCCCGCGACCGCGCCGCAGTCGACCACGATGAACGACGCGGCGTGGCGCGGCGAGAGCTGGTGGAGCGTGCGCGCGACCATGTCCTTGCCCGTGCCGGTCTCGCCCTCGATCAGCACCGTGGCGTCCGTCGGGGCGATCTTCTCGATCAAGCCGAAGATCTCCCGCATCGCCGGAGACTTGCCCACCATCTCGCCGAGCGCCTCCTTCTCGCTCGGCAGGATCTCGATCCGCTCCTCGAACGGCGTGAACTTCAGCTCGCACGAGCCGGCCGAGATCACCGAGCCGGCGCGCAGGTACGCCTCCTTCACTTCGGCCCCATCGAGGAACGTGCCGTTCGTGCTCTTCAGATCGCGCACCAGGTAGCCCTTGGCGTCGCGCATGATCTCGAAGTGCACGCGCGAGACGGTCTCGTCTCCAAGGACGAGATCGTTGGCGTCCGGCGCCTTGCCGACCCGGAAGACGTCGCCCGCGATCACGAACTCCGTGCCGCGCTGCGCGCCCTTGATCACGACGAGCTTGCACCGGCGGAGGTTGACCGTCGCCGGCGTCGCTTCGCGCCGGATCCGCGTCCCGGTCAAGTGCTCCATCGCGAAAATGGTACCTCGATCGCGCCCGACCGTCGCCCGTGTTGTTTGGTCAGGGCAACGAGAGTACCGTTCCCCGCAGTGTCGCGTTCGATCGGGGGAGTCACGCTCGCATCGAGCGAGAGCAGCGGCGCGCGCAGCCGCCGACTCGCGCCGCGCGCGCCGTACGCGCCGTCCATCCTCGGCGTCCTCGGCGCCGCCTTCATCCTCCACACCGGCCAAGCCAGCGCGCAGCCCGCGCCGCCGGCAGCACCCGCGCCGGCCAAGCCGTCGGACGCGCCGCTGCCGTCCTGCCTCGATCAATCGATCCGCGATCAGCTGAGCGAGCAGCTCAAGCCGCGCGGCGTCCAGAAGCGCGACTTCAAGAAGGACGGCAAGATCGTCGTGCACGCCCACGGCGGCCTGTACGGCGGCGATCTGACGTCGTCGAGCTGGATCGCCGGCGGCTCGCTCGGCTTCTTCTTCACCGAGGACCTCGGCATCCAGGCCGAATTCGACATCACGCCGCTGACGCTCGATCTCGACGCGCCGCTCGATCGCTTCTTCGGCGACAACCGCTTCGAGCCGGGCCTCGCGTTCGTCGCGCTCGGCAACGTGCTGTGGTCGCCGATCCACGCCAAGCTCCAGCTCGGCGGCGGCATCGTCCACGCCGACTTCATGATCTTCGCCGGCGGCGGCCGGATGATCCACGACTCGGTGCAGGGCCTGACGTTCAACGGCGGCTTCGCGATCGATCTGTTCGTGACGCGCGCGCTGACGATCCGGCTCGACGCGCGCGATCTGACGGCGGTGCAGGAGATCGCCGGCGAGACCCGCTTCACCAACAACCTGATCGCGACCGCCGGGATCGCGGTCTACATCCCGTCGGGGCTGTGATGCGCACGCACCGGACGTCCCGCTCGCTCTCTGGCTCGCTCGCCGCGCTCGCCGCGCTCGCCGCGCTCGCCGCGCTCCCGGCCGCCGCGCGCGCCGAGGACGCCCCGGCGAGCGATCGCATGATCGACGCCAAGCCCGACGCGAAGAAGCGGACCGCGGCCGCCAAGGAGGGCGAGGCGCCGAGCCGCACGACCGAGATCTGCATCGATCAGGCGATCGCCGATCGCCTCGCGGTGAAGCGCAAGCGGCGCGGCGCCGTCGACCGGCTCTTCGTGAAGCAGGGCCGCCACGAGCTCACCGCCGCCGGCGGCTACTACGCGAGCGACCTGCTCTCCGGCACGTACCTGCTCGCGGGCTCGTACACGTACCACATGACCGACGAGACGGCGGTCGAGTTCTCCGGCGCGTGGACGCACGCGAACGCAGACATCATCCGCGCGCTCGAAGATCAGCGCGGCGTCGTGCTGACCGAGACCTACGCCCGCATGATCTTCGGCGAGGCGCTCCTCGTGTGGAGCCCGTTGTACGGCAAGCTCCGACTCGGAGGATCGATCGTGCACTTCGACCTCCACGCGGATCTCGGCGTCGGTGTGATCGATTCCACCACGAGCCGCGGCGCGTCTGGCGTCTTGGGCTTCGGCATTAAAATGTTCGCCGGCAACGCGGTGGCCTTCCGGATCGACGCCCGCAATCGGACGTTCCGGCAGGAGCTCCTCGAGGAGCGCTTCCTCGTGAACGACACGGCGATCACCGCCGGCTTCTCGCTGTTCTTCCCGTTCCGCAACTAGACTCGTTCGCAACTAGCCTTCGTACCGCAACGTTCCGCAACCCGGTCTTCGCTCGGAGCTCGTCGATGCGCGCATTTGCTCTCCCTCGGATCGCGCGGGCCGCCTGGCTCGTGCTCGTGCTCGCCCCCGCGGTGGCGCTCGCCGCGCCCAAAGGCAGGCCGGCGAAGAAAGCTCCCGCGAAGAAGGCGCCGGTCGCCAAGCCGAGCGAGCCGCCCGAGGACGCGCCCGCGCCGGACGCCGAGGGCGACGCGGCCAAGGATCCGCGCGCGCCGACCGCGTCGGGCAACGGCGGCGGCACGACCGGTACGACCGGCGCGGCGCAGCCCGGCGGCGGCGGCGCGGGCGGCGGCCCGGCCGCCAAGAAGACGGACCCGGCCGCGGCGGCCTCCGACGACAAGGACAAGAAAGCCGAGCCGGCGGCCCCGGCGGGCGGCGACGAGAAGCCGGCCGACGGGCCCGACGTGGACGCGCTCCGCCAGGAGTACCTGTCCCTGCGCGACGAGGTGTTCCGCTCGCGCGCGCGGGCGAACGCGGTGGCGAGCCAGCTCTACTCGACGCGGATGCAGATCAAGCTGACGTACACGAGCGGCCGCTACTACTCGCCGCTCAAGTCGCAGATCCGCCTCGACGGCGCGGTCGTCTACGAGGACACCAAGGGCTCGATCGCCGGGGACGACGGCATCCGCTTCGACGGCTACGTCGCGCCGGGGCGCCACCTCATCACATTCCGCGTCGAGGCCGTCGGCAAGGACGACGACTCGTTCGCGTCGACCAGCGAGTCGCAGATCACCGTCAAGGCGGTCGCCGACAAGGACCTCATCGTCGCGGCGAAGGCCAAGGACGGCGGCGACATCGCGTACGAGTGGAAGAAGAAGGAGAAGGGCAGCTACGGCCTCGCGTTCGACGTCGCCGTGAAGACGCAGCCCCGCGCGCCGGGCGAGGCCAAGGGCGGCGGCGCCGCCGCCCCGGCCGCCAAGGGGGCGAAGTGACCGAGGGCAACGGATCGCGCTCGCCCGCAGCGCAGCGAGGACGAGCCTCTTTGGCCCGAGGGAATCCCCGCGGGATGAGAATGACCCTGCGCGCCGCCCTCGCGCTCGCCGCCCTCGCCCTGGGGAGCGGCACGGCGGCCGCGCAGCCCGACACCAAGGCCGACGCCAAGACCGACGCCAAGGCCGACGCCGACGCCAAGGCCGCGCCCAGCGATCCGCTCGCCCGCTACTACGCCGAGCTGCAGCGGATGCGCTTCGTCGACGTCGAGAACGGCAGCCTCGACACGCTCCGCCGCGAGCTGCAGATCGCCGAGGACCTCCTGAAGAGCGGCTCGTTCGCGAACGCCGCCGTCGCGCTGTACGCGATCGTGAAGTCGCCGCGCTACGCCGCGTTCGGCGAGTTCGTCGAGCTCCAGAACGCCGAGTACGACCTCGGCGTCGCGCTCGCGCGCGCCGGCAGCTACGGCGCGGCGCTCGACGCGCTCGAGGCCGTGCTCCGGCGCGGGCCCGCCGCGACCTACTGGAGCCCGGCACACCGCCGCGCCGTCGACATCGCGCTCGAGACGCGCGATCACGCGGGCGTCCTCGCGCGCCTCGAGGCCATCAAGACCACCGATCCGATCCCGCCGTCGGCCGCCGGCGAGCGCGCGTACCTGCGCGGCCGCGCCGCCTACGACAAGGGCAAGCTCGCCGACGCCGAGGGCGAGCTCGTCCTCATCTCCAAGCAGAGCCGCATGTACTCGTCCGCCGTCTACCTGCGCGGCGTGATCCGCGCGCGGCGCGGCGAGTACCGCGGCTCGGCCGAGGCGATGTGCGAGGTCGCGGCCACGCCCGACAACGACAAGCTGACGTTCGTCGTCGACGATCGCTACTTCACGATCAAGGACCTCGCGCGGCTCGGCCTGGGCCGGGTCGCGCACGAGCAGGGCGAGTACGACGACGCCTACTACCACTACTTCCAGATCCCCGAGGACTCGATGTACCTGCCCGACGCGCTGTTCGAGGCGTCGTGGTCGATGTACCAGAAGCGCGAGCTCGCCACGTCGCGCGACCTCGTGAAGGAGTTCTTGAAGGAGTTCCCGGCGTCGCCGCTGTGGCCCGAGGCGAGCCTGCTCGCCGGCTACGTCGAGCTCGCGGACTGCAAGTTCGACGACTCGCAGAAGTGGTACGACCAGCTCATCGCCCGGCTGCAGCCGATCGTCGACACGATCGACAAGATCCGCAAGGACCGCCAGCTCCGCGATCAGCTGTTCCAGACCGCGATCCGGCGCTACCGCGAGGTCAAGCAGCTCGACGTGGGCGCCAAGCAGCCGGTCACCGTCGCGGCGAAGACCCCCGTCGAGGAGGTGCTCGCCCTGCTCCGCCTCGATCCGAAGTTCATCCGCCTGAGCGACGCCGTCGTCGGCACGCGCGAGCTCGCGAACAACACGTTCGCGGTGACGCGCGCGTGGCAGGCGCTCGGCACGCAGGTCGCCGAGCGCAAGGTCGCCGCGGCGAGCGCCACGCCGACGCTCGAGCAGGAGCAGCTCGCCGACGGCAACGCGCTCGTCGAGGATCTGCGCCGGCTCGGGGCGCGCATCGCCGAGCAACAGGCGGAGATCGCGCGCGGCAGGCGCGAGGGCCGGCTGACGGCCGAGGATGCCGACGCCGAGCAGAAGCGGCTCACCGAGGTCGCCGCCCGGCAGCGGACCGCGCTCGCGCAGGCGGTCGCCGCCGCGGAGCGCGCGGCCGGCGGCGTGGTCCGCGAGGCCGCGCCGAGCATCCGCCCGCTGATCGAGGCCGATGTCGCCGAGGCGCGCCGCCTCGATCGCGCCGCCCACGAGCTCGAGCGGCAGCTCGAGGCGGCCGGTGACAAGCTCGCGCAGGCCGCGGTCGAGAAGCTCTACGAGGACACCCGCAAGGTCCTCGACAAGGCCAAGCTCGGCAAGATCGACGCCGTGATCGGCCAGAAGCGCAAGCTCGACATCGAGGTCCAGGACCTGGCGGCCGGCCGCTTCCCCGAGGAGCTGATCGGCAAGCTGTGGAACGCGAGCATGATCGCCGACGACGAGGAGTACTGGCCATGGGAAGGCGAATACTGGGCCGACGAGTACGCGGGGTGGCGGTGAGCACGCGCTCGCTCCGCCGCGCGCTCGCGCTGGCGCTCGGGCTCTCCCTGGCGCCCGGGCTCGCCCTGGCGCCCGGCGCCGCGCACGCGCAGCCGGCGCCGCCGCGCGACGTCCAGCTGACGCGCGGCCCGGCGTCCGATCTGTACATCCGCAAGCGGCCGGTCACGCCCGAGGCGCCGATCCTGTCCGGTGAGCTGAAGACCTTGCTCGCGTCGACCGAGAAGCGGCGCGACGACAAGCGGCTCGAGGCGATCGGCATGCTGCGCAGCTTCCTCGAGAGCCGGCCCACCGGCGACGCGAAGGCCGAGGGCACGTTCAAGCTCGCCGAGCTGCTCTGGGAAGAATCGCGGCGCCTCTACCTGAACCGGATAGAGGACTTCTCGCGCGCCGTCGAGAAGTGCGCCGCGAAGAAGGACTGCACGCCGCCGCAGGAGCCGCGCATCGATCTCAAGGAGGCCGAGGCGCTGTACATCGAGCTGCACGAGAAGCACCCCAATTTCCGGCGCATGGATCTCGTCACGTACCTGATCGGGTTCGCCGCGAAGGAGGCCGGCCGCGAGGACGCGGCCATGCAGAAGTTCGAGGAGGTCATCAAGCGGTTCCCGAACTCGACGCTCGTCGGCGACGCCTGGATGATGATCGGCGAGCACTACTTCGTGCAGGGCGACTGGGCGAAGGCCAAGGAGTCGTACGCGAACATCGGCGACGACGCCGCGACGAGCGACCTGGCGATCTTCAAGGTCGCGTGGTGCGAGTGGAAGCTCGGCAACCCGATCCAGGCCGCGAAGGACTTCAAGCGCGTGCTCGACAAGGCCGACAAGGCCCAGCGCGAGGGCACCGCGTCGCAGCGCCGGCGCAGCGGCTCGCTCAAGGAAGAGGCGCTCGAGTACCTGGTCGTCGTGTTCACCGAGGACCGCTCGATCTCGCCCAAGGAGGTGTTCGACTTCCTGGTCTCGATCGACGGCGAGAAGTACTCGCGCGACGTCATGATCAAGGTCGCCGAGAGCTACGGCGCACAGGGCGAGTACGAGCGCAGCGGCGAGGCCTACCGCTTCCTCATCAAGCTCGATCCGGAGTCGCTCAAGGCGGCCGAGCACCAGCGCGCGATCGTCACGAACTGGCTGACGGCGCTCGATCTCGAGCGCGCGCAGGAGGAGATCGACATCCTCCTCGATCGCTACGGCCCGGCGTCGGGGTGGGCGAAGCAGCAGACGAACCGCGAGGGCCTCGCCCGCTCGCTCGAGCTGACCGAGGACCTCGTGCGCACGACGGCCGTGAGCCTGCACGGCGACGCGCAGCGCCGCGAGAAGGCCGAGAAGAAGCCGGACGTGAACGCGTACACGCGCGCGGCGAACGCCTACGAGAAGTACCTCGCGACGTTCGGCAGCGTGCGCACGCTCAGCGCGAAGACGATCGAGATCCGCTACTACCGCGCCGACATCCTGTACTTCAAGCTCGGCAAGATCGAGGCGGCCGGCGACGAGTACCTCGCCGTCGGCAAGAGCACGCCGGTCGGCGAGCTGCACAAGCCCGCGCTGAAGAACGCGATGGACGCGTTCGAGAAGGCGCGCCCCAAGGACACCGAGGGCCGAAAGAAGCTCTACGACGTCGACAAGAAGTTCGGCGAGGCGATCGATCTCTACGCCACGCTGTTCCCCGCCGACGCCTCGCTCGTCGGCGTGATCTTCAAGAACGGCCAGATGTTCTACGACTACGGCGAGTACGACGAGGCCATCAAGCGGTTCGGCGTCATCATCACGAAGTACCCCAAGGACCCCAACGCCGGCCCCGCCGGCGACCGCATCCTCGCCGCGCTCAACAAGGCGAAGGACTACGAGAACATCGAGAGCTGGGCGCGCAAGCTCAAGACCGCGCCGTCGTTCTCCGGCAAGGAGCAGCAGGAGCGGCTCGCGCGGCTGATCGTCGAGTCGATCCAGAAGAGCGGCGACAAGCACGCCGAGGCCGGCCGCTACGAGCAGGCCGCGACGTTCTACCTCCGCGTGCCCAAGGAGACGAGCGACAGCAAGGTCGGCGCGCAGGCGTGGATGAACGCCGGCGTCATGTACGAGAAGGCCAAGCTCCCCGAGCGCGCCGCCGACATCTACCTCGACCTCGCCGAGAAGTACGCCGACAAGAACGCCGAGTTCGCCGAGCGCGCGGCGTTCTCGGCCGGCCAGGTCTACGAGAAGGTCATCTACTACGACCGCGCCGCGAAGTCCTACGAGCTCGTGTGGATGAAGTTCCGCACCGGCAGCAAGGCGGCCGACGCCCTGTTCAACGCCGGCCTCCTGCGCCAGGCGCTCGGCCAGAACAAGGAGGCGATCGCGCACTACCGCGAGTACACGAGCAAGTTCCCGGGCAGGAAGGACGCGCCCGACGTCGCGTTCAACATCGGCGTCGTGTACGAGAACGCGGGCGACGACGGGCCGGCGTACAAGGCCTACGCCGAGTACGCGCGCGTGTACCGCTCGTCGGGCAAGCGGATCGTCGAGGCGTGGACGCGCGCCGGCCGCATGTCGCTCAAGCTCGGCCAGTACAAGCGCGCCAAGGAGGAGCTCGTCACCGCGCAGCGGCTGTGGACGAGCCTCGGCGGCAAGGACAAGGCCGCCGCCACGCCGTGGGCCGCCGAGGCGCGCTACCACGAGGGCGAGCTCGTGTTCCGCGAGTACGAGAAGGTCACGCTCGACGTCAAGCCGTCGCAGCTCGAGAAGGCGCTCAAGGCGAAGTCGAAGCTGCTCTCCGACGCCGAGAAGGTCTACGGCTCGGTGATCGACTACAAGGAGCTCAAGTGGGCCACCGCGGCCTTGTTCCGCATGGGCCAGGTCTACGACGGGTTCGCCGAGGCGCTCGCGACGGCCGGCAACAAGCCGCCGCCGTCGGTGCCGCCGGATCAGGTGCAGGCCTACCAGGACACGATCAACGAGTACGTCGTGAACATCCAGGACAAGGCGGTCGAGCTGTTCGCCACCGGCTACAAGAAGGCGATCGATCTGCAGGTCTACGACGAGTACACGGTGAAGATCCGCGAGGCGCTCGGCCGGCTCTCGGCGCAGAAGTACCCGCCGGAGCGCGAGTCGCGCGGCCGCGAGCGAATCGGCGACCGCCCGGCGGCGCCGGAGCTCGTGACGGAGGTCATCCGATGACGCGCGCGATCAGGCGCGCGATCATCGCGCTCGCCGCCCTCGCCGCGCTCGGAGCCGGCGGCGCGTGCGGCGGCAGCACGAAGGGCACGGCGCGGATCGGCGCGGGCGGCGTCGTCAAGAAGCGCGATCCGGTGAACCCGAAGGCCGCCAAGGCGTTCGAGAGCGCGATGCGCGCGCTCCGGCTCGGCGGCCCCGACGCGCACGACACGGCGAAGGCGCGCCTCAAGGAGGCGCTCGACATCGATCCCAAGCTGTGGGAGGCGCACTACGACCTCGGCATCATCGCGTTCCGCGACGGCGAGGACGACCTGGCGATCGATCACCTCTCGAAGGCGCTCCTGATCAACAAAAACCACACGCCGAGCCTGCTCGCGCGCGCCGAGGCGCACCGCCGCGCCGGCCACCGCCGCGACGCGCGCGCCGACTACGAGGCCGCCGTGCGCACCGCCGAGGAGGACGACCCGAACCGGCGCGAAGCCTCGGCGCGCCTGGCCTCGATGCTGCGCGACGCGGGCGAGTACGACGACGCCGTCACGATCCTGCGCGAGACGGTGCGCATCCACGGCGTGAACGCCCGGATCTACACCGAGCTCGGCCTCATCTACATCCAGCAGAAGCGGCCCGAGCTCGCGCAGCTCGTGCTCGCCAAGGCGCTCGAGCTCGACGCCAAGGATCCGGCGATCTACAACGCCCTGGCGATGCTCGCCCTGCGCAGCGGCAAGGCGCAGGAGGCGTTCCAGCTGTTCGACCAGGCCGTCTCGCTCGACGCGACGTACATCGACGCCCGCTTCAACAAGGCCACCGTGCTGCTCGATGCCGGCGACTACCAGCGAGCCAAGGTCGAGCTGTCGGCGATCGTCGAACGCCGGCCGGACGATTACGCAGCGCACGTCGCGCTCGGCGTCGCCCAGCGCGGGCTCAAAGAGCACGAGGCAGCGAAGAAGACATGGGACCGCGTGATCCGAGAAGCGCCGCGGCGGAGCACCGCGCGCGCCGATGCTATGTTCAACCTGGCGTTGCTCAAGCTGGACTTCCTGGAGGACCCGGCGGGCGGGAAGGTGGAGCTGGAGCGATACCTGCAGGAAGCTCCGATCAGTCACGCCAAGCGCCAGGCAGCGGAAGAGAAGCGAAAGGATCTCGGGAAATGAGGCTGAGGCTTACAGCCCCCGCGTGGGGTCGCACGCCCGCGATGGCCCTCGCGCTTGTGTGCGCGTTGGTCCTACCTGCAGCGGCTCAGCCGAAGGGGAAGAAGGGGCCCGAGCCGGCGGCGGCAGGCGCGAAGGAGGATGGCAAGGCGGACGGGAAGGCGGATGGGAAGGACGGCAAGGCGGGGGGGAAGAAGGACGCCAAAGGCGGGGTGAAGAACTTCGACTTCACGGACTTCAACCTGAGCGGCAAGATGCGCACGCCGCAGCTGCTCTACTTCCTCGAGCGCGCGAACGAGGAGCTCGAGCGCGCGAGCCTCGAGAAGCGCTCGTTCATCCCGCACATGGTCCGCACGGTGGAGGAAGAGGCCCTGTGAGCACGGTGGCGCTGCGCACGTCGCTGATCTGGAACGACGAGGTGATGGACGACGTCGTCCTCGCCAAGCCGCGGAAGATCACGCTCGGCCGCAGCCGCAAGTCGACGTTCGTCGTGCCGGACCTGGGCCTGCCGCCGGAGTTCGCGATCGTCCGGCCCGGCAACCGCGGCTACGTGCTCACGCTCGGCGAGCACATGAGCGGCACGATCTGCCTCGACGGCAAGGAGCGCGACGTCGCCGAGTTCGTGCGCCAGAAAGAGGGCGAGGTCCCGAGCCGCGAGGGCAGCGAGTACTGTGGCACGTCGATCAGCAACCGCGACTGGGGCGTCATCCAGCTCGACGAGTCCGGCGACTACAAGCTGTTCTTCCAGTTCGTGCCCGTCGAGGAGCCGCAGCAGTTCCTGACGCGCGGCGTGCTCGGGGCCGGGATCCTGGGCTTCCTCCTCTCGGCGGCGGCGCTGACGCTCCTCTGGTGGCTGCGGGACGAGGCGATCGAGGAGGCGATCTTCCGCGGCACGATGATGACGGCCGCCGTGCTCGCGCTCGGCGCTGGCGGCTGGTGGGTGTACCTCCAGGACAACGAGCAGAAGGCGTCGCTCGCGTTCTCGATCCTCCTGCACCTCGCGCTGCTCATCACGACGTACCGGCTCTACAACGGCGAGGACCCGTTCGTGTGGCCCGGCACGCGCTCCCTGACCGGCAACTACCTGGTGACGCGGCTCGAGGTGAAGCCGCCGGAGGAGCCCGAGCCGCCGAAGCCGACGGTCGGCGCGGTGGCCACCAAGGACGCGGCCGCGGCGAACCCGAACCCGCAGAACATCCGGACGGCCACCAAGGGCGACGAGGGCGCGTTCGGCGGCAAGGGCGAGATCGAGCGCGCCCGCACCCCGAACCCGACCGACACCAAGCCCGAGCCGCCGAAGGTCGGCTTCTTCGAGGACCGAAACCGCAAGATCCTCGACAACATCATCGATCGCGACCTGAAGACCTCCCTCGGCAAGTTCGCCGGCATCGACGGCCCGACCAAGCGCGGCGGGATCGGCTTTGGCGACGGCACCGGCACCGGCGTCGGCAGCGGCCTGAACGGCACCGGCACCACGCGCGGCAGCAAGAAGGGCGGCTCCGGCGGCGGCGGCAACGTCGAGGGCGACTTCGTCACGAACAAGGGCCAGATCGACACCGGCACGCAGCGCCCCGGCGGGACGTGCGTCGGCCCCAACTGCAAGGGCTCGGGCCCGCGCGAGGTCAAGGTCGCGATCGGCGAGATGTCCGGCGATCCGGGCGGCCTGTCAGCCGAGGAGATCAACCGCGCCGTGAAGGCGCGCGGCGGCGTGTTCCGCGCCTGCTACCAGAAGGAGCTCAACCGCTCGCCGGGGATCTCCGGCAAGCTGGTCGTGAAGTTCAAGATCGACGGCAGCGGCGTGGTGCAAGCGGCCTCGGTCACGGGCGGCAGCACGCTGTCGAACGCCGCCGTCTCGGACTGCGTCACGTCGAACGTGATGCGCCTGCGCTTCCGGGCGGCGGGCGGCGCCGCGAACGTCACCTACCCGTTCGTCTTCTCGCCAGGAGGCTAAGCCATGCGGTGGATCACGACCCTCGCCTCACCGACCGCGCTCGCCGCGCTCACCGCGCTCGCCGCGGCGTGCGCGAACGATCCCGTCTACCTGCCCGGCGCGATGGCGCTCGAGGCCGGCGGCGCCGACGCAAACGGCGAGCCGATCGTCGCCAAGGCGCAGCACGTCCTGCCGATCCGGCTCGAGAAGACCAAGGAGGCCGAGGAGCGGGCGATGCGCACCGCCGAGCTCGGCGTCGAGGTGCCGTACGTCAAGGTCGGCGACATCGAGGTCTCCGTCGAGTGGACGATCACGAACACCGCCACGATGCCGGGCACCGCGGTCGTGCAGCTCAACGGCGCGAACGAGGCGTTCGCCTACGATCCGGATCTGATCGTGCTCGGCGATCCCGACGAGGTCCCGCCGGCCCCCGGCCTCGAGGGCGACATCCCGCTGCACGTCGAGCCGGGCGCCTCGATCCGCGGGCTGTTCCGCGAGGATCAGGTCCGCGAGGCGTCGATCGATCTCGATCAGATCACGCGCGCGAACCTGCACCCGTTCGCCGCCACGCTCGCGGTGCACAAGAACCTCACGTCATTCCAGCCGATGACCGCGCTCATGCCGGGCGTCGAGGACTACGTGCAGATGCCGACCGGCGATCCGATCCCCCGCGAGGCGTTCCGCCAGATGATCCGCGTCGACCTGGTGTTCAAGGCGGATCAACCGATGGTGCTCGAGTACACGATCCGCGTCCGCGACGTGCGCGGCATCATGCACGAGCTGCTCGACGCCGCCGTCACCGAGGCGCCCGGCGAGCTGACGGCGTTCGCCCCCGCCGACTTCACGGTCACGTTCACGCCCTGAGCCCCGAGCCCGCGAGGGGCGATCTTTTCCGTAAGGCGCAGCCGGCGTCTTCGCCGGCAAGCCGATCGACAAAGACGGGTTGATTTATCAACCCGTCTTGAGCCCCGAGCCCGCGAGGGGCGAAGCTCGGGGCCTCCGCTGCTCCGTTTGAGATTCTTGGACAGGTCTTGAGTTGAGTTAAGCTGCCTTGCCCGCCTGCTGCGGCGAGATAGTAGGATGCTGCTCCGGATGCCTCGCCTGCCCCTCGTCGTCCTCTGCGCCGGCGCGCTCGCAGGCCTGTCTGCGGGCCTCGGTGCGGCGCCCGCCGCCGCGCGCCCCGCCGCGACGGGCTGGTACGCCGAGGGGAGCCTGGGCGCCGTGATGTTCTTGCCGAGCGCCGCCGACGACGCGGCGATCGGCCCGGCGTTCCACCTCCGCGTCGGGCGCGATCTGTTCTCGTGGCTCTCGGTCGGCATCGATCTCGCCGCCTCGAGCCACGAGGCCACGGTGCCGCCGCCGCCCGAGGGCGAGTGGTTCCAGCTCTACCGCGGCACCGGCGACGTCCGCCTCGGCGGCCGCCTCGATCGGCTCGCGCTCTTCATCGAGGGCGGCGCCGGGCTCGCGATGATCTCGTCGAACGTCCTCGAGAAGGTGGCGATCACCGGGCCCGGGGAGAACTTCACGATCGCGTTCCAGGCCGGCGCCGGCGCCGAGTACCAGCTCGAGAACCGCCACTACGCGTTCGGCCTCGGCGTCGACGCGTTCCTCCTGCCGCAGTTCGACGCCCTGCGCGCGCTCGACGCGCGGCTGTACCTCCGCTACACGTACTGACGGCCACGCGCCGGATCGCCACGCGCCGGGGTCGGCACGGGCCGGTGTAACCGTCCCCAGCGGGCGCCATCCAACCGGCATGGCACTCGAGCTCGACTACGCGATCGTGGGAGGCGGCCTCCAGGGCGGCCTCATCGCGCTCGCGGTCCGCGCCCGCCAGCCCACCGCGCGGATCGCCATCGTCGAGCGCGGCGCCGCGCTGGGCGGCAACCACACCTGGTGCTTCCACGCCGGCGACGTGCCGGAGACCGCGTCGTGGGTGAAGCCGCTCGTCGTCTCGCGCTGGAGCGCCTACGACGTGGCGTTCCCCGGCCGGCGGCGGCAGCTCCCCCTGCCCTACGCGCTCACCACGAGCCGCCGGCTCGACGCCTGCGTGCGCAAGGTCGTCGACGAGCTGTGGCTCGGCGAGACGGCCGTCTCGGTCGGCGCGCATCGGATCTCGACGCAGGCTCGCGACGTCACCGCGGCCGTCGTGATCGACGCGCGCGGCCCCGAGCGCGCGGGCGCCCCGCGCTGCGGCTGGCAGACGTTCGTCGGCCAGGAGGTGCGCGTGCCCGGCCACGGCCTCGAGCTGCCGATGGTCATGGACGCGACCGTCCCCCAGCGCGGCGCGTTCACGTTCATGTACGCGCTGCCGATCTCGCCCGACGTGCTGCTCCTCGAGGACACCGCGTTCGCGGACAGCTCGTACCTCGACGTCGAGGCCGGCCGGCGCGCGATCACCCGCTACGCGCGCGCCCGCGGCTGGACCATCGAGCGCGTGATCCGCGAGGAGACCGGCGTCCTGCCGCTCCCCCTGGAGGTGGACGGCGTCGCGCCCGCGGCCGAGCCCGCGCCGCCGCTCGCCGCCGGCTACGCGGGCGGCTGGTTCCACCCCGTCACCGGCTACTCGTTCCCGATCGCGGCGCGGCTCGCCGAGGTCGTCGCGACGCGGCCGCCCGCCGCGCTGTTCGGGCCCGCGCTCACCCGGCTCGCGCAGAGGCACCGCGCGCAGCTCGCGTTCGCGACGCGCCTCAACCGTATGCTGTTCGGCTGGTTCGCCCCGAACGACCGCTACCACGTCCTCGAGCGCTTCTACAGCCTGCCCGAGGGCGTGATCCGCCGGTTCTACGCGCTCGAGACCACCGCGCTCGATCGCGCGCTGATCGTCGCCGGGCGGCCGCCGCGCCGGATCTCGTGGCGCGCCGTGATCTCTGGCCGGAGGCCCTCGTGAAGCCGCTGCCGTGCGTGGCCGCGGAGACGCCGCCCGCCGCCGCGCTCGTCGACGCGCTCGGTGACGCGCTCGCGCCCGGCGGCACCGCCCCGCTCGATCCGGACGTCCCCGCCGCGATCTGGGAGGCCGCGCTCGCAGGGCCCGCCGCGGCGTTCCTCGGGCGCCCCGGCAAGGATCTGCGCGGGCGGCTCGTGCGCGCCGGCGCTGCGCTCGGCGGCGCCCGCGCTGCGCTCGGCGGCGCCCGCGAAGGTGCGCACGACGCCGCGGGTAGCGCGCACGGCGCCGCGCCCGAGCCACAGGCGCGGCTCGAGCGCGCGATCGGGCTCGTGATCGAGCTCTTGCACGCCGGCTCGCTGATCATCGACGACGTCGAGGACGGCAGCGAGGAGCGCCGCGGCGCTCCCGCGCTGCACCGGCAGATCGGCGTGCCGCTCGCGATCAACACCGGCTCGTGGCTGTACTTCTGGGCGCTCGCCGAGCTCGCGCGCCTCGCGGTGCCCGGCGCGCTCGAACGCGCCGCGCTCGTCCTTTTGCGCTGCCACCAGGGCCAGGCGCTCGACCTCGCGACGCGCGTCGTCGATCTCGACGCGCGCGAGGTGCCCGCCGTCGTCGCGGCGACGACCCGGCTCAAGACCGGCGCCCTGTGCCGGCTCGCCACCGAGCTCGGCGCGCTCGCGGCTGGCGCCACCGCCGAACGCACCGCCGTGATCGGCGACCTCGGCGAGGCGATCGGCTGCGCGCTGCAGATGCTCGACGACCTCGGCGGCCTCGTCGCCGAGGCGCGCCGCGCCAAGGCCTACGAGGACCTGCGCGGCGCCCGCCCGACGTGGGCGTGGGCGTGGCTCGCCGAGCAGCACGATCCGTTCGCGTGGGCGCGCTTCGTCGGCCTCGCGCGCGGCGTCGCCGCGGGCGCCGATCCGCAGCCGCTCGCCGACGCGCTCGCCGAGCGGATCGAGCCGCTCGGCCGCGCCCGCGCGCGCGCCACCCTCGACGCGGCGTTCGCGGCCGCCCGCGCCGCGCTCGAGCGCGATCCCGCCGGGGCCGACGCGCTCGACGCGCTCGCTGCACTCGACGCGCTCGCCGCGGACGTCCGCCGCATGGAGTCCATGTATGTCTGATCCGTCCTCGCTCCGCGCCGCCGTGATCGGCTCCGGTTTCGGCGGCCTCGCCGCCGCGATCCGCCTCGCCACCGCCGGCGTGCGCGTCACCGTCTACGAGGCCCGCGATCTGCCAGGCGGCCGCGCCTACGTCTACCGCGACCGCGGCTTCACGTTCGACGCCGGCCCGACGGTGATCACCGCGCCGCACTGCATCGACGAGCTGTTCGCCGAGGCCGGGCGCGACCGCGCCGACTACGTCGAGCTCTTGCCTGTCACGCCGTTCTACCGGCTCGTCTGGGAGGACGGCGTGCGCTTCGACTACGACGGCGACCCCGCGCACATGCTCGCCCAGATCGCGCGGCTCCGCCCCGAGGACGCCGCCGGGTACGAGGCGTTCGCGCGCCACGCGTCGCGCGTGTTCGACGCCGGCTACACGCAGCTCGCGGCCACGCCGTTCCTCCGCTTCACGGACATGCTGCGCGTCGCGCCGCAGCTCGCGATGCTGCGCGCCGATCGCTCCGTCTACCACACCGTCGCGCGGTTCGTCCGCGACGAGCACGTGCGCGAGGCGCTGTCGTTCCACTCGCTGCTCGTCGGCGGCAACCCGTTCGAGACGTCGTCGATCTACACGCTGATCCACCACCTCGAGCGGCAGTGGGGCGTGTGGTTCCCGCGCGGCGGCACCGGCGCGCTCGTCGCCGCGCTGTGCAAGCTCCTCGGCGAGCTCGGCGGCGAGCTCCGCCTCGCCTCCCCCGTGGAGCGGATCGCGCTCGAGGGCGGCGAGCACGTCGTCGTGTCGCTCGGCCAGGGCGGCGAGCGGCGCGAGGATCGCTTCGACCTCGTCGTCTCGAACGCCGACCTGCACCACACCTACGATCGGCTGTACGCCAGCGCGCCCGCCGCCGCGAAGACGGCGAGGAAGCTCGAGCGCATGGACTGGTCGATGTCGCTCTACGTCCTCTACTTCGGCACCGATCGCACGTACGCGGAGGACCTCGCGCACCACACCGTCGTGTTCGGCCCGCGCTACCGGGGCCTGCTCGACGACATCTTCCACGGCAAGGCGCTCCCCGAGGACTTCTCGCTCTACCTGCACGCGCCGCACGTCACCGATCCGTCGCTCGCCCCGCCCGGCTGTGGCAGCTTCTACGTCCTCGCGCCGGTGCCGCACCTCGGCAGCGCGCCCGTCGACTGGGACACCGCCGGCCCCGCTTACGGCGACCGGATCCTCGCCGCGCTCGAGCGGCTCCTGCCCGATCTGCGCCGCCACGTCGTCGTGCGCCGCGAGCTGACGCCGCTGGGCTTCCAGCGCGACCTCGGCGCCTACCAGGGCAACGCGTTCTCCGTCGCGCCGCGCCTGGGCCAGAGCGCGTACTTCCGGCCGCACAACAAGGATCACCGCATCCCCGGCCTCTACCTCGTCGGCGCTGGCACGCACCCCGGCGCCGGCGTCCCCGGCGTCATCAACGGCGCGAAGGCCACGTTCGCGTGCATCGCGCGCGACTTTAGCCTCGCGTCGGGGCAGGCCGCGTGACCGAGCTCGCGCTCGCCCCGGCGTCGCCCGCCGCGCTCGCGCGCGCGACGATCGCGCACCACTCGAAGAGCTTCGCGCTCGCGAGCCGGCTGCTCGATCCGCGCACACGCGACCAGACCGCGATCGTCTACGCGTTCTGCCGGCGCGCCGACGACGCCGTCGACCTCGGCGGCGAGCCCGCGACCGCCGTGGCGCGCCTCCGCCAGGAGCTCGCGGACGCCTGCCGCGGCGTGACCGACGACCGCGTGCTCGGCGCGTTCGCCGACGTCGTCCGCGAGCGGCGCATCCCGCGCCGCTACCCCGAGGAGCTGCTCGCGGGGATGGCGATGGACGCCGCCGGCACCCGCTACGCGACGCTCGAGGAGCTGCGCCTGTACTGCCACCGCGTCGCGGGCGTCGTCGGCCTCATGATGTGCCACGTCTTCGGCGTGCGCGACGACGCCGCGCTCGTCCCCGGCGCCCAGCTCGGCATCGCCATGCAGCTGACGAACATCTGCCGCGATGTCGCCGAGGACTGGGAGCGCGGCCGGCTCTACGTCCCCGACGACGTGCTCGCGCGGCACGGCGCCAGCGGCCTCGGCAGCGACCTCGGCCGGCCGCTGCCGCGGTCCGCCGTCCGCCCGCTCGCGGGCGCCGTCGGCGAGCTGCTCGCCCTCGCCGACCGCGGCTACCGCGCCGCGCGCCGCGGGATGCCCGCGCTGCCGTGGCGGGCCGGGCTCGCCGTCCGCGCGGCCGCGTCGATCTACGCCGCGATCGGCGCGCGGCTCCGCGCCCGCGGCTGCGACGTCACCGCCGGCCGCGCCGTCGTCGGCCGGGCCCAAAAGCTCGCGCTCGTCGCCGGCGCCGCCGGCCGCACGCTCGCGGCGGCGCCCCGGCGCGCGCTCGCGCCGCGCGCGCAGATCCCGACCCGCACCGTGGAGGCAGGCGATGTCCCGTTCCACTGACGCGCTCGTCCGCTACGTCGCGCGGATCTCCCAGTTCGACCGCACCGACTGGCTCGTCTACCTCGGCTGGGTCGGCATGATGCTCGGCCTCGTCGCGTCGACCGGCGGCTTCGTGCTCGTCGGCCACCTCCACGGCGCGCCGTGGCCCGTCGAGGCGTGGCTCGTGCCGATCGGCGCCGCGATCTTCACCGTCGCGATCGCCATCGACACGATCGGCCACCGCACGATCTACAAGGAGGCGCTGCGCGGCGGCGAAGCGCTCGTCCACCACATCACGATCGCGTGCGGCGTCGGCAGCGTCGTCTTGCTCGTCCTCGCGTACGACGCGCGCGGCTGCGCGATCCCCGCGCTCGTCCTCACGCTCCTGTCGTTCCTCTACAGCCTCATCGACGAGGCGTTCCACTGGCGGCGCTACATCCGGACCCAGGCCGATCCCGTCGAGATGTGGAGCCACGTCGGCATCCTCGTGGGCCACGGGATCATGATGGCCGCCTGGTGGCGCTGCTACCAGCTCGGCTATCCCGGCGTGCGCGAGGCGCTGACCGCGCTGGGTGCCGCGTGAAGCCCTGCTCGCGCAGGGCGGCCCGCAGCCGCGCCCGCGTCCGGTGCGCGCGGATCTTCACGTTCGCCAGGCTGATGCCGACGGTGCGCGCGATCTCCGGCTCGGACCAGTCGCCCAGCCGGAGCAGGAACACCTGCTGGTGCCCGTGGCCCACGTCGGCGAGCGCCCGCGCCATCGCGTCCGCCAGCTCGCCCGTGGCGACCTCCTGCTCCGGGGACGGCCGCGGATCGACCACGTCCCACGCGACCGGACGATCCCCCGCCACGACGTCCTCGCGCATCCGGCGCCGCTTGCGGAGGTACCCGAGCGCGGTGGTCACCGCGATGCGGTACAGCCACGTCCGGTGGGCGGACTCTCCCCGGAACTGGCTGCGGTGGCGGTGCGCCAGGAGCAGCGCGTCCTGGGTCGCGTCGGACGCCGAGTCCTCGTCGTGCAGGATCCGGCGGATCACCGCGTAGACGAACGACCGGTCCGCGGCACCCAGCTCCGGTGAAACGTTCAAATCGTCCATACCGTTCAAAATGACAGGTTCAATCGTCCAGGGAAGCCCGATCGGTCAGAATTTTATATTTTATTGTAATTATTAGATTTATAAGACGATCCCTTGGGGTAGCCCTGGCCCCTGGGTGATTGACTTCTGATCCAAAACGTTCAAAACATTCATCTGACGTCCACGTGTTTCGCTCCCTGTCTCCCCGCGATCTCGCCGACGCGCTCGGCGTGAGCGAGTCCTCGCTGAAGCGCTGGATCGACGCCGGCCGCATCCGCGCGACGCGCACCGGCGGCGGTCACCGCCGCATCGCGCTCGCCGACGCGCTCTCGTTCATCCGCGAGACCGGCGCGCCGGTGCCGCGGCCCGATCTGCTCGGGATGCGCGCGGCGCCCGCGCCGCCGGCCGCGCGCGCCGCGCTCGACGACGACGGCGGGCTCGCGCGCGGGCTGCAGGAGGGCGACGCGCAGGCGGTGCAGCGCTGGATCGAGGCGCGCCTCGCCGCCGGCGCGCAGCTCGCGGACCTCTGCGACGGGCCGATCCGCGCCGCCATGCACGCGATCGGCGAGCTGTGGCAGCACGAAAAGGACGGCGTCTTCGTCGAGCACCGCGCCACCGACGTCTGCATCCAGGCGCTCGGCAAGCTGCGCTCGACGTTCGAGCCGCCGCCGCTCGCGCCGCTCGCGCTCGGCGGCGCGCCCGAGGACGATCCGTACCTCCTGCCCTCGGCGATGGCGGCGCTCGTCCTCGCCGCCGAGGGGATCCGGACCGTCAACCTCGGCGCCGACACGCCGACCGGCGCGCTCCACCAGGCCGTCGCCCACCACCACCCGCGGCTCGTCTGGATCAGCACGAGCTCGCCGGTGCCGCTGCCCCAGGCCCACGAGCTGGCCGCGTTCCTCTCGTCGCTCCCCGCCAGCACCATCGCCGTCGTCGGCGGCCGCCACCGCGCAGCGATCACCGCGGCCGCCCCCGCTGTCCGCAGCGCGGACACGATGGTCGAGCTCGCCGAGCTCGGCCGGTCGCTCCGCTGAGCCCCGAGGCTTCGAGGGGCGATCTGCTCCGTAAGGCGCAGCCGGCGTCTTCGCCGGCAAGCCGATCGACAAAGACGGGTCGATTTATCGACCCGTCTTGAGCCCCGAGGCTTCGAGCGCCGCTACCGCAGCGCCCGCCGCCCGCTGCCGATCAGCTCGACCAGCGCGCGGCGGAACGGCGCCCGCGCGTCGAGCATGCCGATCACCGCGGCCGCCCCCAGGCGCTGGCGCCACAGGAGCAGCACGCTCGCCGGCAACCGCAGCCCGCCCGCGGCGAGCACGCGGCCCGTGTCCTGGGCGAGGTCCCGCGCGTACGCCGCGCTCCAGTGGAAGTCGCCGTGCGTCGTCACCGGCTGGGCGAGGCTGCGCTCCCAGTCGCGGTGCGCGTGCGACGCCATCGAGTCCGTCCGGCTGAGGAGCCCGCTCCGCGCGAGCCCCATGCGGAACCGCTCGGCCGCCGACTCGCTGTCCTCGTCGAGGAGCGCCCACCACAGCTCGCGATCGGCGTCGCGCACCGGCTCCGGCAGCTCCGCCGCGCACCCGAAGTCGAGGCACCAGACGTGCGCGCCCCCGTCCGCCTGCTCCTCGATCAGGAAGTTGCCCGGGTTCGGATCGGCGTTCAGCAGGCGGTGGGCGAGCGGCGCGCCCCACGCGAACTGGAAGATCGCGAGCGCCGCCTGGCGCCGGACGTCCACTGAGCCCGACGCCGCCGTCTCGACGAGCGACTTGCCCCGCGCGCGCGTCATCGTCAGGACGCGCGCCGACGACAGCTCGCCGATGACGCGCGGCACGCGCAGCACGCGGTGCCCCTCCCACGCCGCGGCGAACCGCGCCTGCGCGACCGCCTCGGCGCGGTAGTCGAGCTCGCCGCGCACCGCCGCCGCGAGCGCCATCACCGCGTCCTCGCCGAGCGTCCGGCCGATCTCCGAGCCCGCGAGCCGGCGCACGAACGCCGCGTCGTCCAGATCGGCGCGCAGCTCCTCGGCCACCCCCGGGTACTGCACCTTGACGACCACCTCGGTGCCGTCGGCGAGCGCCGCGGCGTGCACCTGCCCGATCGACGCCGCGGCGAGCGGAGTCGCATCCCACCGCGCGAACAGCGCCTGCGGCGCGCGGCCCAGATCGTCCTCGATCACGCGCGCGATCGCGCCCGCCGAGACCGCCGGCGCGTGGTCCCAGAGGCCGCCCAGCACCGCGCGCGCCGCCGGCGTAGCGCCGCTCCGGCCGCCGAGCGTCGCGCCCGGATCGTAGGCCGCGAGCTGCGCGACCTTCGCGAGGCCCCCCTTGAGCCGGCCCGCGTTCTCGGCGAGGACGCGCGCCGCCTCCTCGTCGACCACGTGGTCGTCCTCGTCGGAGCCGCTCGGATCGGTCGTGACGATCTGCTTGGCCCGCGCCCACAGCCGCGCGAGCCCGACGCGCCGCTCCGCCCGCTTGCGCTCGGTATCGCTCACGGCGGCGTGCTCCTGCGCCGGCTCTCGGGCGCCACGGGGGGCGCCGCCGGCCGGGCCTCGTCGCTCCAGAACAGCTCGACGCGGTTCTTGCCCGTCTTCTTCGCCCGGTACAGCGCGCGATCCGCCTGGCGCACCAGATCCTCGCCGCGCTCGGCGCCGCTCTCCGGATACGACGCGATCCCGAACGACGCGGTGATGCCCAGCACCTTCGGCGGGTCCGAGTCCGTGGTCACGCGCTGATCGGCGATCGCGGCGCGGATGCGCTCGCCGACGCTGTACGCGGAGACCATCTCGGTGCGCGACAGGATGAGGGCGATCTCCTCGCCGCCGTAGCGCGCGGCCGTGTCGACCCCGCGCATCTGCGACTTGACGGTGGTGGCGATGGTTTGCAGCACGCGATCTCCGATCAGATGTCCGTGGTCGTCGTTCAGCTTCTTGAAGTCGTCCACGTCCATCATGACCACGGAGAACGGCGTCGCGTCGCGCCTCGAGCGCTCGATCTCCTCCTCGATCCGGGCGTCGAAGTAGCGCCGCACGAACAGGCCGGTCAGCCCGTCCACCATCGCCAGCTCGTAGAGCTGCGCGTTCTGCAGCGCGGCCGCGATCTGCAGCGCGAGCGACTCGAGCAGGCGCTGGTGGTCCGGCCGGAACGCGGCGCGGCGCGCCGACTGCACCGCGATCACCCCCTCGCACGTGCCGTAATAGAACAGCGGCACGCCGAGCCACGCTCGGATGCCCTCCGGGTTCGCCACCGCGACGTCGTCGGCGAGCGCCAGGTCGTCGATCCGCCGCGGCAGCCCGCGGCTCATCACCCAGCCCGCCGCGCCCTCGCTCCCGGCGAGCTCGTGGCGGACGAACTTCTCCGTCGCGCGATCGAACCCGTCGAGGACGAAGCCATTGTCGCCCGCTCGCCGGTGCACCAGCACCACCGCCTCGGCCTCCGGGATCGCGTTGCACGTCTCGCGCGCCACGGCATCGACCAGCTCGGTGAGCTGCAGCGACGCCGACAGCCGCCGCGCGGTGGCGTTCAGGATCTCGAGCTCGTGGACGCGCGCCTCGAGCTGCCTGCGGGTCCGCGACAGCCGCGAGAACACGAGATCGATCAGGAGGTACGTGAGCGCGAGCAGCAAGAACCCCAGCGGGCGCCCCGGCTCGTAGAGCAGAACGAGCACGATCCCGAGCGGCAAGAGCGACGCCTCGGCGACGATCCCGGGCCCTGCCTGCTCGCGCAGGTACGCGCGGAGGCCCCGCCCGAGCAGCCACAGCCGGATGCCCTGGATCGTGTAGTGGCTCGCGAGGAACACCGCGCCGATGCCGACGACGCGCCCCGCGACGCTGATCGGATCCAGCGCGCCGCTGGCGATCGGTCCGGCGCCGAACGCGAGCCCGCAGCCCACGAGGAGGCCGCCGCTCATGCCGCCGAAATAGAGGACGTAGCCGAGGTCGTCGAGCCAAGGGCCCGCCTCGCCGCGCTCGCGCCGCGCGCCGGGCCCGAAGCGCCCGAAGCGCCCGAAGCGCCCAAAGAACCGCGCCGCCGCGTCGGCCGTGAGCGCGACCGCGGTGAGCCGGCCGGCCATGATCGGCCCGATGCACAGCACCGCCGCGACGTAGAACGCCGAGTCGAGTGAGATCGCGCTCCCTTTGACCGGGTGAAAGGGGAGCGTGCGCGACGCGAGGATCACCACGAAGAAGATCGCCGTCCACTCCGCCGACGCGTACGCCCCGTCGATCCCCAGGAGCCGCGGGATCGCGAGGGCCGTCCACCCACCGATGCCCAGCGCGATCGTGAACCAGCGCGCCACCCAGCGTACTTATCGCATCTTAGCGCCGAAAACGCGAAGGCGACCCGCCAGTGGAAGCTGGCTGGGTCGCCTGAACGGGGTGTCTCCGGGTCTCGAGAAAGGAACGTCGCCGGGGCGTGTCGCGCCCGGGCGAGCAGGGTGGCGCGGGCCAGATGTCGCTAGATGTCGATGATCATGACGCCGCGCTCTGTCTCTTCGCGTGGCGGCGTGACCTGGGACTTGTCTCCTGTGTCACGGTACGGCGGCAGCGGAAGCTCGACGCGGCCGCGCTCTTGCTCGCGCCGTGCTTCCTCTTCTTTCTTCAGGATCTCTTCGATAATCCAGGGATCCAGCATCGGGACCGCCTTTCACGGTGTGACGAGCCTTGGGGGCTTGACCCTACGTAGCTCCTGACATTGTACGGTGCAACCTGCGTTCCTTAAGACACTGAATTCGCGACCTTGATTCTAACGCATGGAAAAACGGTCGGCTCCCCTTCTTCGTCGAGAAATTGTCATCCCGGGGGAGCGGCGGGTTAGCGACGGCGATCGAGACATGATCCCGGTCGGTCGACCTCAGCGAGTCCCGCAGGCGGGGCGCTTTCTCGAAGGCGGCCGGCAGCTTGGGCCAGGAGCGTGCACCTTGACCTTTTTGCGCAGTGCCGCGCCCTGCGGCAGGGGGTGTCGAGAAGTGCCGGAAGCTTCGCGGGGTGCGTCGAGGATGCGTACATGACGCGGCGCGGCTGTCGCCCAGAAGCCGTGGACGCGACGCCACACCCCGGTGGCTCCAGCTCTCCACCGCCTCCACCCCAAAGCTCGCTCACAGGGTGCGTACGAGGCAGCTTCGGATCGATCGCCATCCGCGCGCGGCGCCGCGGGCTCACGCGCTCAATTGTCCAGATCCTTCAGCTTCCACAGCCCGTCCTCCTTCACGAACTGGACATTGAAGCGGTCGCCGTAGCTCATGCGAGCGTCGTTGCCGCGCTCGGTGATCGGCTCGTCGACGTTGGCCTCGAGCGTGTTGATGAGGTTCTCGAGCTGCTCCCGCGACGGGCCCGTGAACTGGGCCTTCATCTTCGCCTCGTCCATCTTCTCGCGGTACGCGTTCGGCACGAAGCGCAGCATGACGTCCCAGCGCTCGAGGCGGTACGCGCGCAAGAAGCCCCGCAGCGCGTTGCGCGGCGTCGACTGATCGTAGAAGCCGAGCGGATTCGACGCGACCCGCCACTTGCCGTCCTCCTGGACGAGCAGCATGCGATCGCCGAAGCCGTACTCGAACTCCGCGGAGACCTCGAGGCTGCCGCGCTTGCCGCGCAGGCGCGAGGCGGTCTCGTCGACCTCCCGCGGGTTGTCCTTCATCATGCGCTCGTAGTCCTCGCGCGAGACCTTGCCGCGAAAGCTCGACGACATGAGCTCGTACGCGGCGGCGTAGTCGCGGTTCTTGAGCGCGCGGCCGTACCGATCGAGCGTCTGGCTCGGCCCCTGGCTGCGCCCGCAGGCGCCCAGCAGGAGACCGAGCGCGAGGGCCAGGCCGAGCCCGGAGGACAGAAGGGCGCGGGGGCAAAGGCGGCGCATCGCCTGCGGTTATAGCGAACGGCCGCGGGCGGTGCCACGGCCCGGACCGCCGCGCGAGGCTCCAAGCGCGGCTAGCCGCCGCGCAGACCGCCCGCGCGCGAGGCGGCGCGATCGCGCGCGAACGTGCGCGTCGCGGTCGCCATGCACAGCGCGGCCACGACGACGGTGCCCGTCGGGATCCACAGCGCCGTGGACAAGGTCGAGCGCTCGGAGATCTCGCCCAAGATCCACGACGACGGCGCCGTCCCGAGCATGTGCATCCCGAAGATGACGAGCCCCTGCGCCGCGACGGCGAGGCCGGGCGGCGCCAGATCGTCGACGGTGGCGGCCATCGGCGCGTGGTACCAGAACATGAAGAATATCGTCGCCACGCCCGCCACGTAGAGGGACGCTCCGGGCGCCGCCACGATCGCGGCGGAGGCGCACGGCACGGTCGCCGACATGCCGAGGATGATGGTCCACATCCGCCCGGTCGCGCCGCGCCGCGCGAGCCGATCGGCGAGCCGGCCGCCCGTGAGGATGCCAGGGAGCCCGCCGAACCCGCAGATGACGAGCAGGGTCGTGGCCTCCCCGTCGAGCATACCCTTGTCGCGGACCAGGAACTCCTTGAGCCACGCGGCGTAGCCGCCCGCGGCGAACGCCATCATCGTCGCCGACGCGAGCACCCAGCGCAGGGTCGGGATCCGCAGGAGCACGCGCGCGTCCGCCGCGAACGTGCGCGCCATGGCATAGACCGAGACGTGCCGGGCGCCGGAGGCCGCCGAGCGCGCATGATCCTGCGGCGGCACCGCCAGCATCGTCACGATCGCGGCCACGGCCGCGCCGGGGATCGCGATCGCCACGACGACGACCGGGAAGCCGAGCACCGTGCCGGCGATGGCCCCGGCGGCGCCGCCGAAGAGGCCGAGGTTGAAGATCGAGAGCCGGCTCGCCTTGACCGGGCCGTCGTAGAGCTGGCCGAGGATCGAGTTGGCGACCGGCACGACGGCGGCGGTGCCGAGGCCGACGAGCGCGCGTGTCGCCGCGAGCCACAGGTAGCTGTCGCCGAGCGCGCCGAGCGCGCCGGCCACGGCCGCGAGCATCATCCCGGCCGCGATCACCCGGCGGCGGTCGAACCGATCGCCCGCCCAGCCGAAGCCCAGCGTCGCCGCGGCGTGCGGCAGCATGAAGACCGTCTGCAGGAGCCCCAGCTCGGAGTCGTCGCTGCCGTAGCGCGCCGTGAGCTGGGGGTAGATGGTGATCAGCGCGTTGCGCGCGGCGTACGAGATGAAGTTGGCGAGCGCCAGGACGACGAGGATCTGGGTGCTCCGTACGCGCGTCATCGGGAGGCCACTCAGGGCTTGGGCTGTACTTCCTTGAAGCCGAGGCTGTACTTGCCCTCCCGCGACGCGTCCGACCCGCGGACGCAGAGGACGGCGCGGCCGTCCGCGGGCACGGCGCCCGAGATCTTCTCGGGCGTCCCCTTCCCCTTCTTGTCCGCCGTCTCGATCGACTTGCCGTTCACGTACAGGTCGACGCGCAGATCGGCCTCCGCCGGGGTGTCGACGGTGAATTCGAGGGTGCGCGCGTTCGGCTCGGGCGGGACCGCGTAGCAGTCGACGTCGCCGGGCGTCCAGCTCGCGTCGCCGATGACGGTGCGCTCGCCGGGGATCTCCATGGCCTTGTCGGGCGAGTCGTTGGGCTCGAGCTCGGGATCGGTGCCGCGGGGCGGCGCGGCGAGCTTCAGCTGGTAGGGGACCTCGGGGCTCGAGCTCGCGCGCTCGGCGGCCCGGACGATCACGTAGTGGAATGGCGGCGCGCCCTGCGGCACGACGGGCGCGAGGCCCCGGATCACGAGCGCGGCGCCCCGGGGCGCCTTGCGCGCGACGATCGTCTGGCCGATGCCGTCGGCGATCTCCACCGCCAGCGCCAGGCCCTCGACGGGGCCAAGCTCGAGCTCGAGGACGTTCTTGTCGGTCAGCGCCTCGACGGAGAACTTCCACACGTCGGCGTCGCCGGCCCACCCCACGAAGCCGGTGGCGGTGTCGCCGACGATGAGATCGTTGGCGGTGCCGCGATCGTCGTCGGGCTCGCGCTCGGCGTTCTTGCCGGGCGGCGCGAGCTGCGCGCTGATCCGGTACATGGGCGCGGAGCTGGGCTGCGGCGCCTCGGGCGACGGCGACGCAGCCGGCGGCGGCGCGCCCTTCTTCGGCCGCGCCGGCTTCGGCGCCACCTTCTTCACCGGCAGCGACTTCTTGCGGACGACCGCGGTGTAGCGCCCGGCCGAGACGCCCAGGTTCGGGACGCCCTCGGCGACGTTCGCCGCGCCGCGGTCCGACTTCGCGAGCACGGCGCCGGCGGCGTCCTCGATCTCGAGCGTGAGGTCGACGCCCGCGACGGCGGCGAGCGAGACCGCCAGCGCGCCGGCCGCCTCGACCTCGATCCGGTAGTAGTCGGCCTCGTTGTCGGGCTCGATCCGCCCGCGCACCGCGCCGCCCACGGGGAGCGCGGTGGCGACGTCGGCGCCGTCGTTGGGCTCGCGCTCGTCGGTCTCGCCGGCCTTGCCGCCCACGCCGGCGTCGGAGAGGCCCGCCACCGAGATCAGCTCGACGGGCGGCGCGTCGCTCGCGCGCGTCTGGCGCTTCTTCTTGCCGCACGCGCCGAGGGCCCCGAGCGCGGCGGCGGCGCCCAGCACGGCGGCGGCGGCGAGCGCGGCGCGCCTGGCGTGGGTCCCCCGCACGGCTACGTGACCTTGTCCCGGGGCGCGAGGCCGGCAAGAAACTCGGCGGACGACACGACCTGGCCCTCGCACCGGATCTCGCCCTTCATCTTGAAGATCTTGCCCTTGCGGAGCGGCACGACCTCGATGTGGAGCTGATCCCCCGGCACGACGGCCTTGCGGAACTTCACGGCGTCGATCGCCATGAACAGCATGACGTGCGTCGTCGCGTCGAACGCGACCGCGCGCGACGCCAGGATACCGCCGGCCTGGGCCATGGCCTCGATCTGGAGCACGCCGGGCATCACCGGCACGCCGGGGAAGTGGCCCTGGAAGTACGGCTCGTTGATCGAGACGTTCTTGAGCGCCACCACCTTCTCGTCGCTGACCTCGAGGACGCGGTCGATCAACAGGAACGGGTAGCGGTGCGGCAGGAGGCCGAGGATCTGCTCGGCCTTGAGGATCTGCTTCCCCGGCTGCTCCGGCTTCTCCGGCTGCTCTGCGGGCTGGTCGGTACCGGCTCGGTCCGGGTCGTCCTTGGGCCGCTCCATGCCCGCTTGCTTATCACGCCGCGCGCACGGATTTCCGGCCGATCTTCACTTCATCAGCTACTTCATCTACTTCAGCTACTTCATCTCCGCGTTCAGCTTCTCCGTCAGGTTCACCGCCGGCTCGGCCCACACCGTCGCGTTCTGGTCGAGGATGATCGTGACGCCCTCCGCCTTGGCGAGCTTCTCGATCCGCGGCTCGGCCTGCTTGAGCAGGTCCTGGATCAGCTTGGTGCGGTCCGCCGCCAGCTCGCGCTCGAGCTTGACGTAGGTCTGCTGCAGCTCGACGAACTTCTTCTCGAGCTCCTCGCGCTTGGCCTTGAAGACCTCGGGCTTGAGCACCGCCTGCTGCTTCTCGAGGTCCGCCGCGGCCTTGCGCAGCTCGCCCTGGCGCTTGTCGAGATCGGCCTGCTTGGCCTTGCGCGCCTTCTCGAACGACTCGTTGGCGCGCTTGCCGGCGGGCGTGCTGGAGAGCGTGTTCTCGATGTCGATGATGCCGATCTTCGGGTTGGCCGGCACCGCGCTCTGGGCGCCACGCAGCGCCCCGAGCAGGGGCGACACCATCAGACCGAGACCGAGACAGCCGAGCGCGAGATAGCGATTCATGAGGACCTCGAGGCCAAGGGGATGCAGATCAATACGACGACTTCGACGGCCGTCCAAGCGGTGATCTTCAATCCCGGCTAGAAGAAGTTGCCGATCGTGAACTCGAACACGAGCGAGTCCTCGGCGGCCCGGTTCGCGGTGGCGGGCTGCGCGTCGAGCGGGATGCCCCACTCGAAGCGCAACGGGCCGATCGGCGAGAACCAGCGGAAGCCAAAGCCGACCGACTTGCGCAGGCCCGAGATGAGCGAGTCCGGCAGCCGGTCCTTGAAGCACGGGTCGAACTTGCTCGACAGCTGCGAGCTCGCGCGCTGCAGATCCGGGCAGTACCGATCCTCGAGGTTGAACGCGTTGCCCATGTCGAAGAACACGACGCCCGAGATGCCGACCTTCTTGAACAGCGGGAACTCGATCTCGCTGTTCCAGATGATCTGCATGTTGCCGCCGAGCGGCAGGCTGCCGAGCGACTGGCCGGGCTCGCCGGCGGGCTGCGTGAGGAGGAGCGGGCCGAGCGAGCGCGGCGCGTAGCCGCGGATGTCGTAGATGCCGCCGACGAGGTAGCGCTCGCTGATCGGCACGCCGAGCGGATCGGTCGACGTCGTGATGCCGAGCTCGGCGTTGAGCTTCAGCACGAACGGGCCCCACAGGTTGCGGTAGTGGCGCGCGAAGCCGCCCCAGCGGACGAACTTGTTCTCCGAGCCGGTGTACTCGCTCGCGTACTCGGCGAAGATCGTGTGGTGCCAGCCGCCCGTCGGGAACAGGCGGTTGTTGCGCGAGTCCCACTGCAGCGAGGCGCGCAAGGAGGACGTGACGCCGCCGCGGAACAGGTTCGCGACGCTCGAGGCCTCGAGCGGCACCTGCCGCGCGCCGAGGGTCGTGATGCCGCCCGAGCCCGTCGAGATGCTGACGTCCTCGAGCTTGTAGGTCAAGAACGCGCGCGCCTCGTACGACAGCGGGTAGCCCCACGTCAGCGTGCCGCCGGACGCGTTGCGGTAGAACGTGCCGAAGCCGCGGCTCTGGTTGTAGAGGTCGAACGCGAACGTCCACTGCGTGTCGAGGAAGTACGGCTCGACGAAGCGGAGCAGGAACAGCTGGCGGAGGCTCGAGATCTGCGCCTGCAGGGCGAGCGTCTGGCCGCGGCCGAACAAGTTGTTCTGCGAGATCTGCGCCTGCGCGATGAAGTTCTCGACCGACGAGAAGCCGGCGCCGATCTGGAACGTGCCGGTCGGCCGCTCGATGACCTCGACGTTGACCTCGACGAACTCGTCGGACGAGCCGCGCTTGGTCGACACGACGACGTTCTCGAAGAAGCCGAGCGCGTTGATCCGGCGCTTGGAGACCTCGAGGTTCGTGTTGTTGAACAGCTCGCCCTCGGAGATCTTCATCTCGCGGCGGATCACCTTGTCGCGCGTCTTCGAGTTGCCGCGGATGTTGATGCGCTCGAAGTAGGCGCGCTTGCCGCGCGCGACCTCGAACGTCAGGTTGATCCGGCGGTTCGGCAGGTCGACCTTGGTCAGCGGCAGGACGTTCGCGTAGGCGTAGCCCTGGTCCTGGTAGAAGTTCGAGAGCTTCTCGCGATCCTCGGCGATCTGCGTGCGCGAGAACGTCACCCCGGGCCGGATGCGGATCTTCTCGAGGTTCTTGGCGGCCGAGCCGATCAGGTCGCCCTTGAAGTTGATCGAGCCGATCGTGAAGACGGGGCCCTCGTCGATCGGGATCGAGAGGTACATGAACTGCTTGTCGCGGGAGAGCCGGAGCTGCGGCGTGCCGACCTTGACGTTCGCGTAGCCGCGGTCCCAGTAGAACGCCGACACGAGGAGGAGATCGCGCTCGAACGCCTCCTGGCTGTAGGTGCCGGAGTCGTTCAGGAACGACAGCGAGTCGGGCCGGCGGGTCTGGATCGAGCCGCGGAGCTGGTCGTCGGTGATCTGCGTGTTGCCGATGAACTGGACCTCGCGGATCTTGACCTTCGCCTTCTCGTCGACCTTGAACCAGACGTCGACCTCGGCCTCGTTGGCCGGCTTGATCTCGTAGTCGACGGTCGCGAGGTAGAAGCCCTTCTGGACGTAGAGGTCGGCGATCTTCTGGCGGTTCTTCTTGACCTTCGAGATGTCGACGATCGCGTCGAGCTCGAGATCGATCACCTCGTTGATCTTGTCGAGCCCGAGGTCCTGGTGCCCGGCGATGAGCACCTTGCGGATCGACGGCTTCTCCTTGACGGCGAACGTCAGCGTGACGCCGCCGTTCTGGCCGATCTCCGCCTCGACGTCGATGTCGGCGAAGAAGCCCATCTTCCACATCGCGCGCAGGTCCTCGCGGAGCTTCGCGGCGTCGAGCAGCGTGCCGGGCTTGGACAGGAGCTGGACGCGGATCGCGTCGTCCTCGACCTTGCGGTTGCCGCGGAACTGGACGCGCTCGACGGGGCGGCCCTGCAGCCGCAGCGTATCGGCGGAGGCATCGGCCGGATCCGGCGCTGGCGCCGGCTGCGCGCGGGCCGCCGGCGCGAGGAGCGCGAGGACCGCGAAGAGCGCGAAGACCGCGAGCGCGAGGGCGGGCGCGCGGGCGAGGCTGCGCGCCGAGGCGCTGGGAGCGGGGCTGGGAGAGATGAGGCGCTTCACCGGACGCCGTCTTTCTGATCTGAGGGCTGATCCGAAGGCTGATCCAGGGGTTGATCCAGGGGCTGCTCCCGAGGCTCGGCCTCGGGAGAGTCGGCAGGTTGGGCCTCGGGCTCGGCCGCGGCGTCGGCGGCGACCGGCCGCCCCTCGGCGCCGACGACCGGCCGGACCTCGACGGCCCCGACGCGGAACGGCGACGTCTCGGGCCCGGTGTCGTCGATGAGCGTGCCGCCGTCCACCATGCGCAGCCGCCGCGGCATCAGCGCCGCCAGATCGGGGTTGTGCGTGACGACGAGCAGGGTCGAGCCATACTCGCGGTTCAGCTCGAGGAACAGCCCGTGGATCGCCTCGCCGGTGTTGCGATCGAGGTTGCCGGTCGGCTCGTCGGCGAGGAGCAGCGCCGGCCCGATCACCATCGCGCGGGCGAGCGCGACGCGCTGCTGCTCGCCGCCCGACAGCTCGCTCGGGCGGTGCGTGAGGCGGCGCGACAGGCCGACGCGGCCGAGGATGTCCGCCGCACGGCGGCGGGCGATGTTCGGGGCGATCCGCTGGATCAGCGCCGGCATCATCACGTTCTCGAGCGCCGTGAACTCGGGGAGCAGGTGGTGGAACTGGAAGACGAAGCCGATCTTGCGGTTGCGGAACTCGGCGAGCCGCGACGCGCTCATCGTCGTCAGCTCCTCGTCGTCGAACCGGATCGAGCCGGACGTCGGCAGATCGAGCGTGCCGAGGATCTGGAGGAACGTCGACTTGCCGACGCCCGAGGCCCCGACGACCGCGACCATGTCCCCGGGCTCGAGCGTCAGATCGATGTTCCAGAGCACCGGCAGCGACTGGCCCCCGTGGGCGTACGACTTCTCGAGCCGCGTGACCGTGATCCGCGCGCCGTGGCGCGCCGTGGCCGGGGCGACCTCGGCGGCGGACGCACCCGACGGCGGTCGAGTGCCGTCCGGCGGCGTGATGGGACGCGGTGACGCGGCGCTGTCTGTCACGGGAATCTCTAAAGGGCGCAGGAACTTACTCAGCAGCCCTGCAGGTGTCAACGCGCGTTGGGACCATTGCCGCGGTGCAAAGGTTGCCTGCGCGGCGCGTGGCATGGGCGCCCATTTGGCGCCCATTCGGCGCCCCTTGGCGTCATCGGCCGCCCGTCGGGCGTCATGGGGCGCCCGTCGGCCGCCCGTCGGCCGCCCGTCGGCCGCCCGGTTTTCGCCGCCCTGCCCCAACACGGCGTCAGAGATCGCGCGCCGGGAGCGCGATCCCAGGGTCGTGCGATCCCCGGCCCGCAGGCCGGCCGTCCGAGATTCAGAAGCCGAGGGTGACGCCGAGCGTCCACTGGCGCTCGAGGACGTCGAACGCGGTCCCGTTCTGGAACCGCTCGCCGGAGAGCTCGACCTTGTTGAGCTGGTAATCGATGCCGACCGAGGCGCCGGTGCCGATCCGGGCGTTGAAGCGGTACTCGAGCCCGAGGCCGACCAGGTAGCCGTTGCCGGCGGTGTCGTAGATCGAGTTCTCGGCGGTCGCGCTCGTGTGGTGGAGCCCCACGCGCCCGAACGCCTGGAAGTTGTTGGACAGCGGCACGTTGACCCGGCCCGCGAGGGAGAACTGGCGCGCATCGATCCCGACCACGCTCGTGCGATCCAGGAGCCCGAGGCCGTAGCCGCCGAGCGAGCCCTCCACCGCGACCGTGGCCGTGCGCGTGCCGAGCTGCAGGGGGCGGAACTGGTAGCCGGCGAGCAGCCGGTAGCTGCGGCCGCTGTCGACCAGGCGATCGGCGTTGCCCTCGGTCGCCTCGTTCGTGCCGATCCCGAGCCCCACGTACACGCCGGCCAAGGCGGTGCTGGACAGGGCGGCGAGCAGGGCGGCAGTAAGGGCGGCGCGCTTCATGGGCGGGACCTGAGCATTCGGCGTGCCACACGCGAGTGTGACGCCAACCCCTTGAAGGGAGGCAAGGACGGCAGCACCGAGGGCGCCCGAACCGTGGCCGCGCGGTCACATCCAGGCTCACATAGGGCTCACATAACTGCGGCGCCGGGCGCGACTTCGGTGTCAGTGCCGCATGCCGGCGGCCGGACGGACGCGGGCCGCGAGCAGCGCCGGGTAGAGCGTGGCGCCGATCGAGATCAGGACGCCCGCGAGGCCGGCGGCGGCCACCGACTGCCAGTCGACGTGGATGGGCAGGCGATCGATGTAATAGACGTCGGGGTTCAGGCCGATGCCGAACCGCTTGCCGATCCAGCACAGGAGCAGGCCGGTCAAGATGCCGAGGATCGTGCCGATGAGGCCGATGAGCAGGCCCTGGATCGCGAACAGCTGCATGATCCCGAGGTCGCTCGCGCCGAGCGTCTTGAGCAGCGCGATCTCGCGGGCCTTCTCGACCACGACCATGATCAGGTTGCCGATGATCGAGAACGACGCGACGAGGATCACGATGCCGAGCACGAGGAACATGGCGAACTTCTCGAGCTTGAGCGCCGAGAACAGGCTGCGGTTGAGCTCGCGCCAGTCGGCGACGCGGTAGCCGGAGCCGATCGCCTCGCGGATGAGGCCCGGCGCCGCGTCGGTCGGGACGTAGCGCGCGGTGTCGTTGGCGTCCGAGATGCGGACCTCGATCCCGTCGATGGCCTCGCCGCGATCGAGGAAGTCCTGCAGCGACTCGAGCGTGACGTAGACGTACTTGAGGTCGTACTCGTACATCCCGGTGTAGAACATGCCGGCGACGCGGTAGTCGCGGTTGAACGGGATCGGCGTGCCGGTCGCGTCGGGGTTCGACGAATCCGACAGCGGCGAGACCACGCGGACCTCCTCGCCGGTGTAGAGGTGCGTCTGCTTGATGAGCTCCTTGCCGACGATGATCCCGGGGAGCGCCTGCGTGCGCCGCGACAGCGTGGGCTCGATCGGCAGATCGAAGACGGGCACCGGCGCGTCGGTGATCGCGCCGGCCTGGCTGCCGGGCTGGCTATAGTCGGCGGGCTCGCCGGTGGCCGTCAGCAGATCGGTCGGCGGTGGATCGAGCGGCGGATGCGGGGGCGGCACGCCCTCGGTGAGGATCGGGACGGCGTCGCCGCCGTAGATCTCGGGCTCGCCGCGCGGCGCGGCGCCAGGGCCGGCGCGGTCGCCAGCGCTGTCACCAGCGCTGTCGCCGGCGCTCGCGATCACCCGCGGCCGGGGCTCGTCGGCGCCGCGGCTCGGCCGCGCGTGGCGCCGCGGCTTGCGCTCGGCCGGCGCGGCGTCCGCCGCGCCGGCGCTGCCGGCGCTGCCGGCGCTGCCGGCGCGCGCCCCGGGCCGCGAGAAGTCGATCGGATCGCCGCCGGTCGGCATGTCGTCGGGCGGCGGATCGAGGACGTCCGCCGGCCGCGGCGTCTGCGGCACGGCGCGGTCGTGCGTCTCCTTCACGAGCGGGTGGAGGCGCTGCATGGCCTCGGGATCGGGCCGCCCGCTCGAGTCCTGGAGGTCCGAGATCAGATCGGTCACCGCGCCGACGGTCGCCGGGTCGATGCCCTTGATGATGACGTTCATCCCGTTGTTGTTCGCCGCGATCACCACCTCGCTGGCCGCGTACGGCGTCGACGCGACGACGCCCGGGATCCGATCGATCTTCGCCTTGACCTCGCGCCAGTCGACGAACTCGCCGTCCTCGCGCGTGATCTGGATGTGCGCGTTCGAGCCGAGGATCTTCTCGCGCAGGTCCGACTCGAAGCCGCTCATCACCGAGAGCACGCAGACGAGCGCCGCGGTGCCGATCCACACGCCGCCGATCGGGACGGTCGTGAAGAACGTGAAGTACGCGCGCAGTGTGCCGAAGAACATCGCGAGCCCGGTCAGCGCCCCGCCGCCGATCTTCACGCCGTCGAGCACGCGCAGCATGAGCTTCCACTCGCTGGTGTCGGGCGGCAGCGACGACACCTTGCCGCTCGTGACGAGCCACGCCCCGACGACGCCCATCGCGGTGACGAGCAGCCCGAAGCCGCAGACGATCATCGCTGGCTTCGAGAAGCGGAGCATGCCCCAGAACACGGTGGCAAACAGGCCGATCCCGACGGCCGGCAGGAGCACGTGCAGCGGGTTCTGGGGCTCGAAGCCGTCCTCGAGCGCGAAGCCCAGGCCGAACAGCTCGAGGCGCCCCACCCCGGCCAGGGCGGCGCCGAGCGCGGCCAGGATCGCGACCGCCAGCTTCGTCTGCGCGGTGACCCGCGGCGGGTGGTTCAAGAGGTAGCGCCACGCGACGAACGCCTTGTAGCCGGTGAAGCCGGCGAGGCCATGCATGACCACGACGAGGCCGGCCAGGATCGGGCCGCCGCCGATCACGTAGGCGCTGTCGTCGGACACCGCCGCGAGCAGCACTCCGCCCGCCGCGATCAACGCGAGGCCGACCGCGAGCTCGATCAGCGCGCGCCGACTGACGGATGGATCTTGCTCGGCGATGTGCATCTCACTCCGGCCGCATGAGGGGGAACAGGATGACGTCGCGGATCGAGGGCTGCTCGGCGAGCAGCATCACCACTCGATCGATGCCGATGCCCTCCCCGGCCGCCGGCGGCATCCCGACCTCGAGCGCGCGGCAGTAGTCCTCGTCGTAGTCCATGGTCTCGGCGGCGCCGGCGGCGCGGGCGCGCAGCTGCGCCAAAAATCGCGAGCGCTGATCGTCCGGATCGTTCAGCTCGGAGAAGCCGTTCGCGAGCTCTTTGCCGTTCACGAACAGCTCGAACCGATCGCAGAACGCCGGATCGCGATCATTCTTGCGCGCGAGCGGCGAGACCGCGGTCGGGAACTCGGTGAGGAACGTCGGCTGCACGAGCTTGGCTTCGGCGGTGGCTTCGAACAGGCGGTACCCGAGGTGGCCGGCCGTGAAGCGCCGCTGCTCGGGAGAGTCATAGCGCCCGAGGATCGCCTCTGCCAGCTTGGGCCGCTCCGCGGGGTCCTTGAACCGGGAAACCAGCTCCTCGCGATCGGTATTCCCCGCGGCATCGGCCGCGCCTTCGAGCAGGACGAGCGCCACGTCCGCGGCGGGCACGCCGTGCGCGAGCGCGACCTCGGCGGCGAACGCCGGATCGTCGAAGACGCGGCTGGCCTCGGCGATGCCGCCCAGCTCGCGGACCGCGTCGCGGATCGACAGCCGGCGCCACGGCGGCGCGAGCTCGATCCGCACGCCATCCCACGTCACCTGCGTGCCGCCCGTCACGTCGTTCGCCAGCTCGACGAACATCTCCTCCGTGAGGTTCATCGCGTCGGTGTAGGTGGCGTACGCCTGATAGAACTCGAGCATCGTGAACTCGGGGTTGTGCTGGCGCGACAGCCCCTCGTTGCGGAAGTTGCGGTTGATCTCGTAGACGCGCTCGAAGCCGCCGACGACGAGCCGCTTCAGGTACAGCTCCGGCGCGATCCGCATGTAGAGCTCGAGATCGAGCGCGTTGTGGTGCGTGCGGAACGGGCGCGCCGCCGCGCCGCCGAGGATCGTGTGCATCATCGGCGTCTCGACCTCGAGGAAGCCGCGCGCGTCGAGGAAGCGGCGGATGCCGCGCGTGATCTGGGACCGCTTGCGGAACACCTCGCGGACCTCGGGGTTGATCGCGAGGTCGACGTACCGCTGGCGGTAGCGCTGCTCGACGTCGGCGAGGCCGCCGTGGTGCACGCCCTGCTCGTTCACCCACTCCTTCGAGGGCAAGGGGCGCAGGGACTTCGTGACGATCCACAGGCGCTGCGCGAGGATCGACAGCTCGCCGCGGTTGGTCCAGAACGCCGGCCCCTCGGCGGTGACGATGTCGCCGGTGTCGACGAGCGGCAGGATCTTCTCGAAGTCGTCGGGCGCGAGGTGCTCGACGTTCAGGTAGAGCTGGACGTCACCGGTGGCGTCGCGGATCGGCGCGAACACGGTCTTGCCCATGCCGCGCTTGGCCATCACGCGGCCGGCGACGCGCAGCGGGGTGCCGTCGATCGGCGCGATCGGCGCGGCCTTCTTGCGCGGCGCGGGCGCGGCGCCAGCGGCGCCAGCGGCGCCAGCGGGCGCGGGCGCCTCCGCGGCGGCCGGAGCGGGACGCGTCGGCTCGTACCGCGCGCGCACGTCGGCGATCGAGATCGCGGGGCCGACGTCGTTGCGGTACGGATCGCTGCCGGCCTCGCGCAGCGAGCGGCCCTTCTCGCGCCGCTCGTCCATGATGCGCTCGAGGGTGCTCTCGGGTTGGTCCGGCGGGCGGGTCGACATCGCGCCGCACCATACATCATCCCGAGGGCGTGCTATCACCGCGGCCATGCCTCGCTGGCTCGCGCTCGTCCCGATCGCCCTCGTCGCGTGCAAGCAGGAGCCCGCGACCCAGCCGCCCCCGCGGGAGGAGCCCAGGCCGGCGGCGGAGGCGCAGACGCAGGCGCAGGCGCAGGCCCAGGCGAAGGCCGCAGCCGAGGCAGCCTGCGGCAAGGCCAAGGCAGAGGGCCCGCTCGCCTGGATCCACGACGACTACGCCGCGGCGCTCGCGTGCGCGAAGGCCCGGGATCTGCCGCTCGTCCTCGATCTGTGGGCGCCGTGGTGCCACACGTGCCTGTCGATGCAGCAGACGGTGTTCACCGATCCGTCGTTTGGGCCCGACGCCAAGCGGTTCGTGTTCGCCGCGCTCGACACCGATCGCGACGGAAACGCGGCCGCGGTCGCCAAATTCCCGCTCTCGGCGTGGCCCACGTTCTACGTGGTGAGCCCCGAGGAGGCGGTGCTCGCGCGCTTCACCGGCGCGGCGAGCGTCGCCCAGTTCCACGCGTTCCTCGACGCCGGCGCGCGCGCCCGGGGCGGCGGCGCGGCGGGCGCCGACGCGCACCTCCTCGCCGCCGAGCGCGCGATCGCGGCCAAGGACCTCGAGGCGGCCGATCGTGAGCTCACCGCCGCGCTCGCCGCCGCGCCCGCCGACTGGGCGCGCCGCCCCGACGCGCTGGTCTCGCTGATCGGCGCCAAGCACAAGCGCGGCGACATCGAGGGCTGCGTCGCGCTCGCGGAGCGCTCGCTGAACGACACCGGCAGCGCGGCGAGCGCGACCGACTTCCTCTACCACGCCGGCGAGTGCGCGGAGGCGCTGGGCAAGCCGGCCCAGGAGGGCGCGCGCCCCGACGCGGCGGCCGCGGCGCGCGTCAAGAAGCTGCGCCAGGCGGCGGTCACGCGGTGGCAGAAGCTCGTCGACGATCCGGCCGCGCCGCTGTCGATCGACGACCGCTCCGACGCGATGGCGAACCTGCGCACGATGCTGCTCGCCCTCGATCGCAAGGCCGAGGCGAAGGCGGTGGCGGAGCGGCAGCGCCAGCTGCTCGACGACACGGCGGCCAAGGCGCCGACGCCGCTCGCCGCGATGACGTACAACTGGCCGCGCGCCGAGGTCTACGCGTTCCTCGAGCGGCCGCTCGATCTGGTGCCGGCGCTCGAGAAGTCCGTGCGCGATCTGCCGGCCGAGTACGATCCGCCGGCGCGCCTCGGCTGGATCTACCTGAAAGGCGGCAAGCTCGACCTCGCGGCGCAGTGGACCGACGCGGCCTTGAAGCTCGTCTACGGCCCGCGCAAGGGCCGCGTCCTCACCCAGCGCGCCGAGATCGCCGCCAAGGCGGGCGACCGCGCCGCCGAGCGCGCGGCGCGCGCCGAGCTCGTGAAGACGCTCGAGGCGCTGCCGCCCGGGCAGACGACGCCCCAGGCGATCGAGAAGGCGAAGCAGGCGCTGGCCGATCTCGATCGCCCGACGCCGTAGCGCCCGGCTACAGCGCGCCGGCGTAGTAGCGGAAGCCGACCAGGAACGTCAGCGTATCGCCGACGCCGAGGGGATCCGCCGGCGTCAGGTTGAGGCCGATCGACGCGATCACGTCGATCTCGGGGACCGCGTTGTACGTCGCGGTCACGGCGAGCGGCGTCGAGTCGGCGCCGATGAACGCGTTCGCCGAGTCGGCGATCTTGATCGTGGCGAGCGTCGTGTCGGCCTGCACGTACAGCTCGGGGGTCGCCTGGAACCCGACCGCGACCGGCAGCTGGAAGAACATCGGGCGCCCGCCCGACGTGCCGTCCATCGCCACGGTCTCCTCGAGCGAGAACACGAGCTGCTGGCCGGGCGTCAGCACCGCGAGCTTGTCGGTCACGTTGTACTGCACCTGGGCGCCGACCCGCAGCGGGAGCAGGGCCTCGCCGCCGATGCTGTAGCCCACGCGCGCGCGCGCGATCGCCTCGAGCTTGCCGCCCGCGGCGCCGCGCAGGAGCTTGTAGCCCAGGTCGACGTCGAGGTTGCCCTTGATCTCGAACTCCTTGAGCGCGAACCCGTAGAACCCGGTGACCTCGAAGTCGTCGGTGATGCCGTAGCCGCCGACCACGTTGAGCCCGAGCCCGGAGAAGTCGTTGTTCGCGGTGAAGTCCGCGCCGACCTGCGCCAGCCCCTTGGGCAGGGTCAGCGGGCGCGCGATCACCGCGCGCGGCCAGCGGGCGCCGGACGCCGCGCCCTCTGCCGGCGGCGCCGCGCCATCCGGCGGTGCCGCGCCGTCCGCCGGGCGTGTCCCCTCCGGCGGCCCCACCGAGTCAGCAGCCTTGTCTCCATCGGCGTCCTGGGCAGACGCGATCCCGGCCGAGGCGAGGATCCCGAAGCATGCAAGCGTGGTCAGTACAGTTCTCTCGATCATCGTGCTCCTGGTGGTGTTTGTGGTTCCAGCGCGCGCCGGCATGCACCGATCGCGTCGCGCAAGACTTCGTAGGATCCCGGGCGCGCCCGCGGGTCGCGCTCGAGCAGCCACATGACGAGGTCCGAGACCGATCCGGGGATGCTCGCGTCGGCCGCCTTCGGCGACACGACCGCGTGGGGCCGCGAGCTCTCCGGGTTCAGGATCGGGAGCCGGCCGAGCAGCGCCTGGTACGCCGTCACGCCGAGCGAGTAGAGGTCGCTGCGGAAGTCGACCTCCGTCGGGCGCTCGATCTGCTCGGGGGACATGTAGTCGGCGGTGCCGACGACCTTCGTCGAGGCCTCGAGCGTCGAGCGGGCCAGCCCGAAGTCGACGATCTTCGTGACGCCCGACGGCGTGAGCAGGATGTTCGACGGCTTGATGTCGCGGTGGATCACGTTCTCGCGCAGCCCCGCGGCGAGCCCGGCGACGACGTGCTCGACGATCTTCAGCACCATCTTCGCGGGCAGGCGCCCGCGCCGGCGCGTCATCACCGCCAGGTCGGGCCCGTCGATGTACTCCATCACGAGGTACGTCAGCAGGTCGGTGTGCGTCACGTCGAGCATGCGCACGACGTTCGGGTGGCGGATCCGCGCGGCAAACCGCGCCTCCTCGCACAGGAGCCGCGGCAGGCGCGGGCGGTTCCGGACCACGCTCGGCCGGAGGAGCTTGAGCGCCACGTCGGTCTCGAGCAGGAGGTGCCGCGCGCGGTACACCGCGGCGAACCCGCCGATCCCGATGATCCCCTTCAGGCGGTACTTCTCGATCACCGAGCCGAGCGGCGGCAGCTCCGGCTCGAGCTGGTACGCCCACGTGCTCATCGTGGCCGAGCCCTGCGCGGGCAGCCGCCCCGTCGTCGGCGCGCCGACGAGCGTCGTCGAGCGCGCCCGGACCGGCACCCGGCCGCGCACGAACAGGGTCTCGGGGAACTCGAGCTCCTCGAGCGCCTCGAGCGCCGGCCGGTTGAACCACGGCAGGAGATCGAGATCCTCGAGCTCGCGCAGCTCGCGCGCCTCGCGCATCACCGGCGGCTTGGTCGGCGTCCTCACGCGATCCACCGCCGGAAGGAGGTCACGAGCACGTCGCGGAGCTGGCCGCGGCGCTCGCCGAGCGCGGCCGTGAAGTCGAACAGCTCGAACGCCGCGCGATCGATCGCGAGCCGGCCCAGGCTCGCGTGCAGCGCCGCGCCGCCCATGCCGACGATCCGCGGCATCCGATCGAGCGTCGCCATCATCGCCAGCTCGGCGAGCCGAGACGGGCTGATCGCGAGCAGCTCGCCGTGCGGCGGCGCGACGACGATCACATCGGCCGGGAACCGGCGCGGCGGTGCCTCGCTGCCTTCGATGTCGACGAGGCGGATCATGAGGCTCGCGCCCGCGCGCGCGGACAGGTAGAGGCGCAGCCCCTGCGCCGTGCCGCTCAGCACCGAGACCAGCGCGTCGCGGCCGGGCGGCGTCGCGAGCTCGAGCAGCGCGGCGATCCCGTCGCGCAGGCCGGCCCACAGCTCGATGAGCAGGCACTCGTCGTAGAGCCGCTCCCACACGTGCGGCTCCGGCTCCTCGAACGACAGCTCACCGAGCAGGTAGCGATCGGCCGCCGGGCCGATCAGCCGCTGGGCGAGCGCCCGGCGATCGCGCGCCCGCTGCTCGGCCGCGCTGCTCCGGTGGCGGTGCAGCGGGATCTCGCGCTTGACGACGCCGAGCTCGGCGAGGCCGCGGGTCCGCGTCGCGCGCAGCCGGCCGTCGCGGCGCGCCTCGGCGAGGAGGTCGGACAGGGAGCGGCCGATCGCCGGCGCGCCGTCGACGAGCCGGACGTCGAAGCGGTAGATGCCGCGCTCGCACCGGAGCAGCGAGTGGAACGCCGACACGCCGCGCGCGCTGCCGAACTCGGCGTCGAGCAGCTGGCCCTCGCGCAGGGACAGCTTGCCGAGCACCGAGCCGACGGCCATCTCGAACACGCCGGTGTGGCGGCCGCGCTCGAGCAGCCCGAGGAGCTCGATGACGTCGAGCTGCTCGGCCTGGCCGGCGATCGCCACCGTGGGCGCGAGCGGCTCCTGGTGCTCGCGGTTCCGGCGGATGAGCGAGCCATCGAGGTGCGCGCGCAGCTCCTCGGGGGCGAACGGCTTGGTCATGCACGCCTCGGCGCCGCCGCGCAGGACGGACGCCCGGGTCTCGACCCGCAGATCGGAGGTCAGGAACACGAACACCGGGATCGAGGAGCCGCACACCTCCCACGTCCGATCGATCAGCGCCCTGCCCTGCATGTCGTCGAGCGCGACCTCCGCGATGATCGCGTCGACGTGCTGCTGCCGGAGCACGTCGAGCGCCCCGGCGCCGTTCTTGACCCCCTCGACCTCCCAGCCGAACGGCGCCAGCGCAGCCTCGACGGCGCGCTGCGAGACGCGGTCCGGATCCACGACGAGGACCGTGTGCTTCCCCGAGCCCGGCTCCAGGACCTCGTCCGGAAGATCGGTGGAAGCAAAGGACATCACGCGCGTTCGAGCTCCGCTGCTACTCGGGAGATCTCATCTTGGCCGAGGATCCGCAGCGGATCCAGCACCACGCCGGTGCTGTAGGCGCCGAGCTCCGGAATCGAGGACGTCGCGAACGCCGACCGGAGGGCGCCGGCCCCCAGCTGGGCCAGGCCGGGCGGCAGCTCGGTGCTCCGGGGCATCGCGCGCACGCACACGCATCGCCCGGCACGCAGCGCGAACGCGGCGATCGGCCAGGAGGACGGGGCGCGCACGACGATCCACGACACGCCGCGCCCCGGCTCGCTGCCGAGCATCGCGTCGAGGTCCCAGGCCGGCGCCCAGAGCTGGCCGGTGTCGATCACGGTCGTCTCGCTGCCCGGGAGCGTGCGCACCGGGGTGTCGCTCGCGAGCAGGATGCGCTCGACGAGGGCGGCCTCGATCGCCACGACGAGCCACTCGCACTCGATGTACAGGGCCGGCGCGCGGGACTCGATCGCGGCTGGCTTCTTGCGGAGGCGCGCCACGTCAGTTCCCCTCTTCGCCTTCCTCGCCGTCCTTCGTGATCGGATCGAGGACCGGCACGTCCGGGTGCTGGCCGCGGACCCAGCGCGAGATCGTGCGATCGAGGTCCTCGGCGGTGAACGGCTTGGTCAGGTACTCGTTCGCGCCCATGCGCAGCGCGTGCTCGACGTGCTTGGCGCCAGACCGGCTCGAGATCACGACCACGGGCACCGTCTGGTAGGCCGGGACGAACCGCAGCTGCCGGATCAGGTCGTAGCCGTGCACGCGCGGCATCTCGAGGTCCGTGAACACGATCGAGAACCGCCCGGTGCGCAGCCGATCGAGCGCGTCCTGGCCGTCGACGGCGGTCACGACCTCGACGCCGAGCGAGGTCAGCGCCTTCTCGGCCACCTTGCGCACCGAGAGCGAGTCGTCGACGAACAGGACGCGGATCGTCTCCGGCTCGGGCTGCTCCGACTCGCTGGAGGGTGCCGAGGCGACCGGGACGACCGGGGCGACGTCCGCGGCCGCGGCCGGCGCGGG
>Ga0247790_10000051_pt1 | contig 67412 bp, 54 predicted proteins | sample UWRJS171409R4_FD_179913 | JGI IMG/M metagenome (GOLD analysis project Ga0247790, IMG submission 179913) | Soil microbial communities from Arlington Agricultural Research Station in Wisconsin, United States - UWRJ-S171-409R-4 | ecosystem: Environmental > Terrestrial > Soil > Agricultural land...
GGCGCGCGCCGGCGACGGTCGCGGTGACGAGGCAGTTGGCGTGCGCGGCGGTGGCGGGGCTGCCGTGGATGGGGCTGGGCCGGGCGCGCGGCGCGGCGCCGGGCTTGAGCGCCACGGGCCAGGGGCCGCCCTCGGGCCCGTTCGCGTCCGCGGGATCGAGCGGATCGAGCCGGAGCGACGCGATGCCGAGCGCGAACCGATCGCGGAGCGAGACGGCGAGCACCTCGAGCGAGCTGTCGCCGGTCCACGGCGACCAGATCCAGTGCAGGGTCGGCACGCGGCGCTTGCCCCACAGGTGCGCGGCGCGCGCGCGGCCGCGCAGCTCGAAGGTCTGGCCGTCGAGCGTGACCTGGCCGGTGACGTCGGCGTCCTGCGCGATCGGCGCGGCGTGCGTCGGCGCGGGGAGCCACGAGGGGAGCTCGGCGTGCTCGTGGCGCCCGCCGCTCCACGCGACGTCCCACGCGAGACCCTCGACGGAGCCGGCGGCGGCGGAGCGCGTCATCCAGCTGTCCTCGATCCGGATCAGCTCCTCGCCCTCGCCGATCTTGGCCTGATCGAGCGGCGCGTAGCGCTTGGCGGCGCGCGCGGGCCGCTCGGCGTCGGCGTCGAACCACGCGCCCCAGATGGTGGCGCGGCCCTCGCCCTGGCGGGGCACGAGGATGGTCTGCCGCACCCACAGCGAGCGGCGGCGGCTGGCGTCGAGCAGCACGGCGAACCAGGCCTCGAACCATGGCCGCTGGCCGCGCCACATCGGCCGGTCTGGCTCGTGCCCCATGCCCTTCCACATACCACGCGCCAAGGGCTGGAAATGGCGCGTGAACACCCCCCGTGCGCTCCCGGGCCGTGGAAGATGTCAACCAGCGGGGCACGCCGCGGCTCTTACCGGTCAGCGTGCAGGCCCGAGGTCACATGTCCCTCACCACCGGAGCTCGCGTAGACGTGGCGACCAGAGCGGATGCCAGGAGCCGCCTCCTCGCCGAGCTTGCCGCCGCCCCAGCGCGCAAGGGGTACGGCATCGCGTACGATCTGCTCGGGAACCGGGCGGAGGCGGAGGAGGCGGTGCAGGACGCGCTCGCGCGGGCCTGCGAATCGATCGGCGATCTGCGGGACCCGGCGGCGGCGCCCGCGTGGTTCCTGCGGATCGTCACCACGCAGTGCCTGCGCAACCTGCGCCGCCGCCGCCTCAAGCGGAAGCTCCTGGGGTGGTGGCCGGGCGGCAGCCCCGACGCCGACGCGGCGCCGACGCAGGCGCCGGAGTCGGGCGCCGACGACATCGCCGAGCGCATGCACGCCCAGGGCGGCCCGGCGCCGCGCGAGGCCCTCGAGGGCCAGCAGGCGCTGGGCGCGCTGCTCGATCGGCTCGAGGATCTCTCGCCGCAGCAGCGGACGGCGCTCGTCCTGCGCTACGGCCATGACCTGCCGGTGGGCGAGGTCGCGGAGATGCTCGGCGTCGAGCTCGCGACCGCAAAGACGCATCTCGTGCGCGGCCTCGCGAGGCTGCGCGATCTGATGGAGGAGCACAAATGACGTCGCAATGTGATGCTGTCGCCGAGCGGCTCGCGCTCGGCGAGTCTCTGGAGCCGCTCGCCGCGCACATCGCGAGCTGCGCCGGCTGCACGCGGCTCGCCGCGGTGCCCGGGCAGCTCGGCGCGGCGCGGCGCGCGGCGGATCCGGGCCTCGGGTTCTCGGCGCGCATGACGGTGGGCGCGCAGCAGCTCATCGCGGTGCGGCGGCGGCGGCGGGCGGCCCTGGGGCTGGCGGCGACGGTGGCGGCGGGCGCGCTCGGCGTCGTGGTCTTCACGCGCGCGCCGCGCGGGCCGGTGGCCCCGGTGGTGGACGATGACGGGCGGCCGCCGCCGGTGGTGGAGATGCCGCGGCCGCCGGTGGCGGAGGACGCGCCGACCGACGTGGAGGTGCTCGTGAACCTCGCCGACACCGGCCGCTCGCGCCGGATGCGGGCGAACTGGCAGGAGATCGAACAGCCGCTCGCGGCGTACCGCACGCTCGTCCACCGGGTGGGCCGCGCGCGCGCCGAGGCCGAGGAAGGAGACGCGCCATGAGTCGGATCCGTCGCTTCGCAACCATCGTGCTCCCGGCGGCGCTCGCCGGCGGCCTCGTGTTCGGCTCCGCGTTCGGCTACGCCTCGTCGGGCGATGACGACGCGTGGGAGGAAGACGCGGACGCCGCGCGCCACGCGCCGCCGCGGCGCACGGCCGACGTGCCGCCGGTGCCGCCGCTGCCGCCGCTGCCGCCAGCACCGCCGGGGACGCCGGTGCCGCCGCCGCCGGGGGGCTGGAGCCAGCCGCCGATGGCCGGCAAGGGCGGCCCGGGCGGCCGGTTCTCGGTCACGGTCCGCAACGGCAAGGTGCGCATCGAGGGGCTCGAGGGCTTCACGCGCCATCACCTCGAGGCGGTCCGCGAGGTGATCCGGAACAACCCGAGCCTCCCGCCGGCGGTCCGGGCGCGCGTGCTCGCGCGGCTCGATCGGGCGCGCGCGATCGTCGATCGGCGGCTCGCGAACCTGAGCGGGGCCGATCCCGACCGGATCGGCGACGAGATGGAGAAGATGGGCGACGAGCTCGAGCGGGCGCTCGAGGGGCTCGAGGAGGAGCTGGAGCAGCTCGGCGACAAGCTCGGCAAGGATCTGGCGCAGAAGATCGGCAAGGACCTCGCGCAGGGCTTCCGGCCGAATATCCGGATCGAGCACGACGACGACGACCATGATGACGACGACAGCGACCGGGGGCGGGGCCCGGGCCGTGGCCGGGATCGCGACCGGGATCGGGGCCGTGACCGGGGCCGCGACCGCGACCGCGATCGCGACCGCGACCGCGACCGCGGCGGCGACGGCGACGACGGCGACAGCGGCGACGGCGATCGCGATCCTCGGGACATCGTGGACGCCGACACCGACGCGAGCGTGCGCGGCGCGGTCCGCGATCTGCCGGACGTCGCGCTGCAGCCGGCGCAGCGCGCGCAGATCGCGCAGCTGCGCACGGACTACGACCGGCAGATCGAAGCGACGCGCAAACAGCTCGCCGACGCCTCGCGGCGGCTCGAGGAGGCGCTCCGCGATCCGAGCACCAGCGACGCCGATGTCGTGCGGTACGTCGATCTGGTGAGCGCCTACGAGGCGCAGATCCGCAAGGCGCGCCTGCTCACGTGGCGCAACGCGCGGCGCGTCCTCGATGCCGGGCAGCGCAAGCAGATCGAGGACGCGGCGGCGCGGGCCCCCCGCAAGTAGCGACGCGCGGCGCGTCCGCGATGCGGGGCGGCGCGAGCAGATCGCGGGCGCGGCGGCGCGGGCCCCCGCAAGTAGCGACACGCGGCGCGTCCGCGATGCCGGGCGGCGCAAGCAGATCGCGGGCGCGGCGGCGCGGGTCCCCCGCAAGTAGCGCCGCGCGGCGCGTCCGCGATGCCGGCCGGCGCGAGCAGATCGAGGACGCGGCGGCGCGGGCCCCCCGCAAGTAGCGACGCGCGGCGCGTCCGCGATGCCGGCCGGCGCGAGCAGATCGCGGACGCGGCGGCGCGGGCCCCGCAAGTAGCGACGCGCGGCGCGTCCGCGATGCCGGGCGGCGCGAGCAGATCGCGGACGCGGCGGCGCGGGCCCCCCGCAAGTAGCGACGCGGCGCGTCCGCGATGCCGGCCAGCGCGAGCAGATCGCGGACGCGGCGGCGCGGGCCCCCCGCAAGTAGCGACGCGCGGCGCAGCCGCGATGCCGGCCGGCGCGAGCAGATCGCGGGCGCGGCGGCGCGGGCCCCCCGCAAGTAGCGTGGTATATCCGCGTCGTGGCACGCGTCGTTCGCCGCGCTTCGAGATCGGCCCCGTGGCTCGCCCTCGCGGCGGCGGGCGCCGGCTGCTCCTCCGGTGAGAGCTCGCGGCCAGCGCCTCCACCGACCCCGCCGGCGGTGGCGCCCACGACGGTGACGCCGGACGCGCAGCTCTTCGCGTTCGATCCGGGCGCGCCCGCCGAAGAGGGAGGCGCGATGGCGCGGGTGGCACCGACCCGGCCGAAGAGCCGGCCGGCCCGCCCGATCGACGTCATGCTCAAGTCCGAGCCGCGCGGCGCGCTGGCCGCGGTCGACGGGCGGGTGATCGGGGCGACGCCGACGTTCTGGGCCGGCGAGAGCGATGGCTTCGAGCACGAGTTCACGTTCAGCCTCGCCGGGCACGCGTTCGCGCGGTACCGGTTCGTGCCGATCACGAGCGGCGTGCTCCATGTGACGCTGCAGCCGGTCGCGACCGAGCCGTCGGACGGCGGGCTCGAGCCGCTGATCGCGCCGACGTTCGCGCCCGATCCAGCGGCCGTGTCGCCAGAGGGCGTGCCGCCCGGGCCGCTCGCGCCGGGCGGATCCGCGGCGCCTCCGCCGGGCGGATCCGCGGCGCCTCCGCCGGGCGGATCGGCCGCGCCGCCGGGCGGGTCGGCCGCGCCCACGGCGCCCGCGCCGGGCGGATCGGCTGCGCCCAGCGCGCCTGCGGCGCCCGCGCCCGGCGGATCGGCTGCTGCGCCCGCGCCTGCTGCGCCCGCGCCGGGCGGATCGGCTGCGCCCGCGCGCCCGACGCCCCCGCCCGAGCTCTCGGTGCCTCTCCCCAAACTCTCCAAACCCTGACGGACCCGCGCTACGGCGACTTCGACGGGCGCAGGTTGCCGAGCGGCGTCGACGCGTCCGGCGGCCGGACCTTGCGCGGCCGGCCGCCGACGCCGGGCTCGACGGCGTCGATGTCGATCGGCGACTGCGAGTCGGCATCGCCGAGCACGATCACCGTCTGCTCCGCGCGCCGCTGCAGGGTGAGCGGGTAGTTCGCGATCGTCTGATCGTCGGTGTTGATGCTGAAGTCCGGCAAGGGCGGCGTCATCAGGTACGCGGCGTCGAGCATGCACGCCTCGAGCTGCGGATCGCCGAGGCCGGTGATCGAGACCTCGGTGACCTCGCCGCGGCCCATGCGGAGCTGGAAGTACACCGTGCCGGCGAGGCTCGCGTTGCGGCCGAGCGCGCGCTGGTAGCAGACGTACACCTTCGGCTGGAGCTGCTCGCGGAACATCCGCTCGAGCGTCTCCCGCGCGATCGCCGACGGCGCGGCGCGGGACGCAGGCGGCGCCGTCGTCACCAGGTTCGGCTTCGGATCGTCGAGCGCGATCACGCGCTCGTAGCGGCCGCCGCCCGCCACGACGTCGCGCCGGCTCTTCGCGATGCGGCCCGCGGCTGCGAGCACGGCGAGCGCGCGGTCGCCGCCCGCGAACGGGTGCGCCGCGCGCGCCTTCTGGAGCGCGGGCTCGGCCAGGATGAGCTCGCTCTCCGTCGGATCCTCCGTGCCGGCCGGGCCGGCCGTGCCGGCGAAGTCGGCCGCGGTCGCGCCCGCGAGCGCGAGCGCCGCGACCGGCGCGGTGGGCGCGGCGGCCGCCGCGATCGTGAACTTCGCCTCGCCGTGGCCCGTGAGCGCGAAGCGCGCCGGCCCGCGGTGCAGGATCGGGCGCGCGAAGCCGCCGCCCGCGCGGACCTCCGACGGGATCGCGTGCCCGCCGAGCGCGAGCTCGAGCCAGGCCGGGCGCAGCCACTCGTCGACCGCCGAGAGCGCCTCGTCGAGCTGATCGGCCGGCACCTCGACGTAGGCGCCGCCGTAGACGTTGACCGGCGCGCGGAGCGCGGCGGCGCCCGGGCTCGTGGTGCGCCCCGGATCGATCACGATCGCGTGGACGTCGACCACCGAGGACTTGGCGCCGATCGCGCGGACGAGGGCGGGCCCGTCGACGTCGCCGGTGACGCCGTCGGTGATGATGACGAGCATCGACTGGCCGCGGGCGCCGTCCATCGCCTGCTTCGCGAGCGCGAGCGCGCCCGGCAGGTCGCTGCCGTTCTGCGCCGCGCGCTTGCCGACGGCGGCCTCGATCGCCGCGAGGTTCTCCGCCGTCGCCGGCCGCAGATCGCCGAACACCCGCGCCGCGCTCCGATCGTAGAGGATCGCCTCGACCTCGGAGCCCGCCGGCAGCGCGGCGCCGATCCGGCTCACGAGCTTCGTCACGTGGTGGCGCCCGACGAGGTCCATGCTGCGCGAGCCATCGATCACGAACACGACGCGCCGGCTGCTCGCGCTCTTGACCTGCGGCGGCCCGAGCACGGTGACGAGCGAGGCGCTCCAGCCGTCGGCGAGCGGCTGCGTCTGCACCCACGCGAGCGGCTGCGCGCTCGCGATCGCCAGCTCGACGTGGATCGCGACGTCCTTGTCGCCCAGCGCGAGCGGCGCGGCGGCGCCCGCCGCCTCGGCGCTACCGACGCGGATCTTGCGCACCGTCGCGCCCGGGCCCGGCGTCGCGCGGACGGTGCCCTTGCACGGCGCGGCGCCGCCCTCGCTGGCGCGGCCCGGCAGCACGAGCCGGAGCCCGCCGGCGCGTGGCAGCGCGGGCGCGACGTAGCGCGTGGTGACGAGGACGTCGCGGCCCGGCGTGATCGGCTGCAGGATGACGTGGAAGCCGCCGCCGGGCAGGCGCGCGCCGAACGCCGGATCGACGCCGTCGACGCCCGGCGCGGCGCCGCGGAGCGACGGCGACTCCGCGTCGACGGGGAGCGCGGCCGTGGCCGCCGCGGCGCCGCCCTCGCGGAGCGAGAGGCCGGTGACCTGCGCGCCCGCCGGCAGCTCTTGCTCGAGGCTCGCGGCGAGCGGCGCGGCGCTCGGGTTCGCGATGCGCTGGCGCTGCTCGACGACGGCGACGGCGCCGCGCAGCTCGACATCGATCTCGCACGACGCTTCGCGCAGCTGCTCGGCGGGGCGCTGCGGGATCCCCGCGCCGTACTCCTCGAACGCGCCCCGCGCGTGCGCGGCGCCCGCCGAGCCGACGACGAACCAGACCCAGAAGAGCTTCATGTGGCTTGGACAGCCACGGTAGCACCTGGTTGCGTTTACAATCGCCGATGTGCAGTCCCCCCCGTTCGGCCGTCCCAAGATCGGGTTGGTGCTCTCCGGGGGCGGCTCGCGCGGGGCCTACGAGGCCGGAATTCTTCATTACATCCGTACGGATCTGAAGAAGCGGCTCGGCCGCCACGCGCCGATCGACATCGTCACCGGCACCTCCGTCGGGGCGATCAACGCCGCGTTCGTCGCGGCCACGCACCCGGATCTGGACACCCAGGCCGAGCAGATCGTCGCGGCGTGGCGAGCGCTCCGGATCGAGGAGCTGATCAGCCTGCGCGCGCGCGACGTGGTGCGCGCAGGCCGGATGATGCTCGGCTCCGATCCGCCGCCGCCGGCGCCGAACAGCTTCCGCTACGGCGGCATGCTCGAGACGAGCGGCCTCGAGCGGTTCGTGGTGCGGTCGATCCCGTGGAGCGGGATCGAGCGCAGCCTGCGCAGCCGCCAGCTCTACGCGATCTCGGTGTCGGCGACGCACGTCGGCACCGGCCACACGGTCGTGTTCCTGTCGTGCGCCGAGCCGGTGCCGCGCGAGTGGAGCCGCGATCCGTTCGTGCGCCACCGCGCGGCGCGGATCGGCCCGCGCCACGTGCTCGCGTCGGCCGCGATCCCGCTCCTGTTCCCGGCCGTGAAGATCGGCAGCGAGTTCTTCACCGACGGCGGCCTGCGCCAGAACACGCCGATGTCGCCGGCGATCCGGCTCGGGGCCGACCGGCTGCTCCTGGTCTCGCTGCGCCACGTCGCGGCCGAGCCCAAGATCATCCAGCGCGAGCGGACCGAGGCGTACCCCAAGCCGCTGTTCCTCGCCGGCAAGGCGCTGAACGCGCTCCTGCTCGATCACACCGAGTACGACCTCCAGCGCATGCAGCGGATCAACATGATCCTCGAGGCCGGGCACGCCGCGTTCGGGTCGAAGTTCGAGGCGATGATGAACCAGGAGCTGACGCGCCTGCGCGGCGCGCCGCTGCGCCGGATCCATGCCGTGCACATCCGGCCGTCGGAGGACATCGGCATGATCGCCGCGCAGTTCGTGAAGGCCGGCCGCATGCGCGTCGACGGCATGCTCGCCCGCCGGCTGATCCAGCGCCTCGCCGCGGGCGAGGCCGCGCACGAGTCGGACCTGCTCTCGTACCTGCTCTTCGACGGCGACTTCGCCTCGGAGCTGATCGAGCTCGGCCGCCGCGACGCCGCGAAGAAGGAAGACGAGCTGGCGGCGCTGTTCGACGTCTCGGCCCCCGCGCCCGCGCCTGCGCCTGCGAGCCCGTGACCGCGCCTGCGGCGTCCCGGTCGTACGCGTCGCCGCAGTGCACGGGCGCGGTGGGCCGCGGCTCAGATATCGAGCCTTCGCAGGACTCGCTCCGAACGCTCCGGCCACGTCGGCCCGGAGATCCTCGTCAGACTCGTCGCTCAGCCGAGCTTCACAGCGATGAAGAGCAACCCCGCCTTGACCAGCTCGGTCGAGCCTTGAGCGTAGTCGAGCTTTGTCCGGTTCTTCTCAGCCATCCAGCTCACCCTTCATCAGACGTGCATAGAGTTGTTCTGCAGCATCCTTGGCACGTTCTGGTTGGTCCTTGAGATCGAGCCACACCTGTACGGGGTGGGCACAGGTGACATCGCCGATCCGACGCGCACCGTCGAATACGCCCCGATCGCCGGGCAGGACCATCCAGACATTGTTGCCTTTGTCTTGTTCGACGAAGTCGAGCGACCGGAGCTGTTCGGGAGACGGGACATTCTCCACGAAGACCGTGGCGAGGCGAAAGCTCGCGAACTGCGTATAAGGCCAAGCTCCAGCGAGCCCAGTGAATGCGTGTTGCAGGCCGAGTCGATCGAGCTCACGGCCTAGCCGTTCCATGATCTCCGTGCCGGAGCGACCGGGGACATGTCCTCGGAGAGGAGCAAGGGACTGCCTCGAAAGCTGAACTCTGACACCGGGTTAGCGGCTCACAATGTAAGTCGCTGAAATTACTATCTTGACGCGACGCGTCTCCTCATTATATGGAGCGCGGGCGCGGAGACGCTCAGCGCCGTTCGCGTCGCGCTGCGGCCGCTTCGACGAGACCGGCTCGGACCGGTCGCGTGAAGACGAGGCCGTCGTAGCCCTGGGCGCGGAGCTACGACCGAGTCGCCGGTTCGGACGAAGACCGGGCCGCGCTCGTGCAGGGACTCGTGCGCGATGTCGAAGCCGCCTTCGACGCTCGCCAGAGTCATGTCATACGAGAAGGCGCCGTCCTCGGTGGCGACGTCCACACCGAGCTTGAGCTCGCGCTCCTTATGCGAGACGAGCGAGGCGGCCCCCCGGGCGCGCTCGGCGTCTGCGCGTACATCGGCGAGTTGCCGGCGACTATGCCGGCGATCACGCCGATGACGATCTATGGGGTCTTCTGCTTCACGGTTCCTCGTACCTCCCGATGAGGCCGCGGCGCTGCGAGCCTCGTCACTGCACCTTCACGTCGGGGATGATCTTGACGCCCCGGGTCTTGGCCTCCAGCTCCTGAACACGCTTGCGCTCCGCGCTGAGCAGGCTCTCGAGCTTGTCGCCGGCCACCCGGGCCTAATCGGCGGCCACCTCGGCCCGCTCGACGGCCGCCTTGGCGCGCTCGACCTCCTCGGTGGCCCGGCGCCGGCTCCGGCGCTCACGGCGCTTGGCGCTCTCGGCGCGCTTGCTCGCGTCCTCGGCCTCGGTGCGCATAACCCGCTACCACGGCGTTTCGCGCCCCAGCATAATTTCGTGGGGCAGCCTATACGGCGGAAGGTTCTTCAGTCTCGTCCCGCCGGGGGATGCGCCCGCCCTCCTCGGTCAGTTTCCAGAAACACCGGGTTGCTTATGCGCAGATCGTGCTCGCCAACATGAGGGCGTTGGGTATAGGGTTTCACAGCCCCCCCCCTTGGGTGCGCTTTGGAGGGTATCAATGCAGAAGTGGTTTTGTCTCCTCATCTGTGCCGGTATCGTAGCTGGGTGCGGGGAGAGCGGAGATAGCGAAGAAAACGACGTGGCCGACGTGACCGCGGCCAATCAGGCATGGTCCGATTCCGCTGACAAGTTCAACAAGTCGAAGGACCCAACAGAGATCCTGAGCTTCTTCGAAAACAAGGACCTCGTCGAGCTCTACATCCCCGGGGCGGGCATGATGAAGTCCGTCGACGAGATCCGGCAGTTCGTGATCGCCGCGGTCGACGACTTCGCCGGGTACACCTGGACTACCGACCACGTGTGGGTCAACGGCGACTACGCCTCAATGCGCGGCACGAACTACCATGGCGGGGTCGCCGCGGGTCCCTACATGACCACCTGGCACCGTCAGACCGACGGCTCCTGGAAGGTCGTCTCCTGCGTCAACGCCCAGTAGCCCCGTAAGTCCCCTCTCCGTGAGCCGACCGAGGAGGCCCAACGTGGCGCGCTCCGCGGCGCACGTTGGATCGGGCTCGTACCAGATATCCGCGTACTGGGTCTCTGCAGTGATCTCGAAGTTGGTGAAGGTCGCCCCTGTTCCCTTGTAGGCCGATCGACCACGCCGCGACGCTGCAAGCGGGGCCGCTCGCAGGGTCAAGCGTCGACCAGGTTGTCGTGTCGAGTCGCGATTGTGCTGGGAGACGGGGATCCGGACCGGGGTTGCTCAGCCAAAAATCACAATTGGCGCTGCGCCCCTAATGGCTCACTCGCATCTGGAGCCGGCGCCTCGGCCAGGCCGCAGGGCTCGAGCGACGGCGTTGCGCCATGCCGCGACGCCGCGAGGACGGCGCTCGCGGCGATCACAGGGTGCAATGGCGACGGCGTACGTCAGGTTGCGATCGGAACGTGGGCGAACCGACGGAGCCAGTAGGTGCCTCCGGATCACCGAGCTCGGGCGGTTTGCCGCCAGTCGTCGACGGCAAACCAGGGATCTCACGGCTGTACATTTTATTCGCAGGCCGCACTCCCGAATAAATGTAAAGCCGTGAGCTTTATTGTGCAGAAGTCGAATCAATGGACAAAGCCTGCGCCCTCGGCCCGCTGTCCGGGACCCGGACGATAACGGATCACGGCTTCTTCGAGCGCGGACGCGCGAGCGCGGCGTTGAGCTCGTCGCGCGCCCAGACGCTCGTGCGCTTGTTCTCCTCGCTCGCACGGCGCTCCCAGGCCGCAAGCTCCTCTGACGTTGCGCGGATCGCGAGCTGCCGCGTGCTCGCCTCGCCGCTCGCCGCCCGCGGCTTGGGCGCGCGGCCAGCGCCCGGCCAGCCCGAGCCTCGCGCGAGCGCGGGCTCGAGCTCTTCGGAGGATCTCCAGGAACCGGACGGTGAGCCCATGTCGCGCTGGCAGAGCTCGTCCGCTACGCGCGGGTGGACGCCACCTGAGCCGCGGTGAGCAGGACACGCTGGCGTCGGGTGCGCGGTGGGTGGTGGCGGAGATGCGGGTGAGCATGCCGGCGGCGACATCGAAGTCGGCGGCGGCGGCACGAATACGACCTTCCCGTCGTGATCGGCGGGCTGGCATAGTGAGCTCGCTCGGGCGACGCGCGATGACGAAGCACACGATCCTGTTTCTGGCCGCCAATCCGGGCGGGACCGACCGACGCGCGCTCGACCGGGAGGCGCGCGCGATCCGGGCGGAGCTCCAGCACAGCGGCCACCGGGATCGCTTCGAGTTCGAGACCCGGTGGGCCGCCGAGCCGCTGGACCTGCTGCGCGCGCTGCGCGATCTGCGGCCGCTGGTCGTGCACTTCAGCGGTCACGGCGACCAGGGCGGCCTGTTCTTCCAGGCCGAGGATGGCAGCGCCCGGGTCGTCTCCACCGCGGCGCTCGCGGATGCGTTCGCCGCCACTGGAGGGTCGGTCCGGCTCGTCGTCCTCAGCGCCTGCTACAGCGGGGACCACGCCGACGCGCTGCTCGCGCACGTCGACCACGTCGTTGGGATGGGTGGCGCCATCCACGAGGATGCGGCGCGGAGCTTCGCGATCGGCTTCTACGGCGGCCTGGGAGAGGGCGAGCCCGTCGACGCGGCTTACCGGCAGGGGTGCGCCGCGATCCACCTGCAGGGCCTGCCGGACGGCGATCGTCCGCAGCTTTGGGGGCGCGGCGGGATCGACGCGAGCCGGCCGCTCGTGACCGAAGACGCCCCGGCGCCAACACCGCAACCCCCTCCCGCGCCGCGCTCGCGGCTCCGGCAGAGCGCCATCGTCGCGGGCCTCGCGGTGGTTGGCCTCGCGGTCGTGCTCGTGGCTGTGCGCGCGATCGACGGCCACGGCGACCTCGCCCCCGAGCTGGAGGCCAGGCTCGACGCGGTAAAGCGACGGCTCGCCGGTTTCGGCGATCCACCGCCGCCGCCAGCCTGCGCGCCGGCCGCCGCGATCGAGGCGGGGGAGCTCATCCTCACCGCCCGCGACCAGATCGCCAGCGATGCAGACGCCGCGCTCGCGGCAGCAGCCCGGGCGATCGATCGCTGCCCGACGTGGGCGGCCGGTCACAATGTGCACGGCAACGCGCTGGCCAAGGCGAAGCGGTTCGAAGACGCCGTCGCGTCGTACGCTCGCGCGCTGAGGTACGCGCCGGACTACGACGCGCCGCGCTTCAACCTCGGGGTGGTGCAGCTGCGCCTCCAAGACCCGGTTGCGATCGCGACGTTCACAGAGCTCATCGCGCGCAAGCCGGACTACCCTGACGTGTACAACGCGCGCGGCAAAGCGTACTTGTTCGCGAAAATGTACCGCGAGGCGCTCCTCGACCTGGAGGAGGCAGTGCGGCGCAAGCCAGACGACGGCATTGCCTGGAAGCTGGTCGGCGAGCTACGCGAGCAGCTCGGCCGCAAGGATGCGCCGCAGGCATTCTGCAGCGCCGCTGAGCTCGGCATCGAGGGCGCCTCGGCGCGCTGCCGGCCGTAGCTGCTACTTCATCAGCCGATCGAGATCCGCCGCCGCCAGCGAGAAGTCGGGCGCCTCGGCGACGACCTTCTCCAGGATCTTCTTCGCCGCCTGCTTGTCCCCGCGGTCGGCGGCCTCGAGCGCGCGGCCGTACTCCGCCACCGTCTTCGCCTTCAGCGGGGACGGCGGCTTCGCCGATTGCGGGCGCGGCGGCGTCGCGGTCTGCGTCTCGGTCCGAGCCTTGTCGAGCGGCGGCACGATCTTCGTGAAATGAGCCTTGAGCGCACCCGCCAGCTTCTGCTCCAGGGCGAGGAAGTCATCTGATATGCCCGTCTCGCCGAAGGACGCGAGGATATGTCCGGTCTGCATGTCGATGATGCGCGCATCCACGCGAAACTTGTTCATGGAGGCGAAGAACCTGCCCATCACCAGGAATCGCGCGCCCAGGAGCTTCCCCACCTTGACCGCCGTCGTGGGATCGAACTTCGGCGATGCCTGCAGCTTCAGCTCCGCGAGCACGGACTCCAGGCGATCGCGCTCGACGAGGCGGATGGCGTCGAGGTCCGCCAGATCCGAGATCAGCATGCTGGTAAACCCCTTTCTGAGCTGGCCCAGATCGGAGTCCGCCCCGTCGTAGTCGAAGTACAGCGCCGCGACCGCGGGCGGCGCGGGCGCCGCGGGCGCCGCGGGCGCCGCCGCGGGCGCCGCCTGGACACGCGGGACCCCGCCGATCAAGACGGCCATGGCCAGGGATACGAGCAACGATACGGTGCGCATGGGCATGCCGCGATGAGGCGACGGCCCTCATCGTTTCACGACATCGCGCCGCGCGGGGCGGTTCGCGCGTCGGGAGTGGAGCGGCTCGGTCGCCTGACGGCCATGAACGTCAGAAGCTCCGCGCCTGACCCGCGCGGCTATGCTGCGGTAATGCTCGGGCGCGCGCTCTGCCTCTGCCTCCTGGTCGCATCGGCCACCGCCACGGCCGCACCGATGCGCGTGGCGGTCATGGACTTCACCGACGCTGCTCCTGGCGCCGCGCTCGACGCGCTCGGCAAGGGGCTGCAGTCCATGATCACCACCGACCTCTCCGCCGCCGCGGTGTTCGAGCTCGTCGAGCGCGCCCGCCTGCACGACATCCAGGCCGAGCTCAAGCTGCAGCGCCGCGCCGAGTTCGATCCCAAGACCGCGGTCAAGATCGGCAAGCTGGCCGGCGCGTCACACCTGGTCATCGGCTCGTTCACCGTGGTCGGCGACAAGATGCGCCTCGACTGCCAGCTGCTCGCGGTCCAGGGGGCCACCATCCTGCTCGCCGAGAAGGTCGAGGGCGAGAAGGCGGCCTTCTTCGAGCTCGAGAAGACGCTGGTGCAGAAGGTGATCATCGCGCTCGGCGCCAAGGTCACGCCCAAGGATCGCGCCGAGGTGAGCAAGGTGCACACCGCCGACTTCGAGGCATTCCGCAAGTTCGGAGAGGGCATCGGCAAGTACGACGAGCAGAAGTACGACGAGGCGGTGACCCTGCTGCGCGCCGCCACGAACCTCGACGCCAACTTCAAGCTCGCCCAGATCACGCTCGCCGGGTACGAGGAGCTGATCCGCAAGGCGCGCGCCGATGTCAACGCCACTCGGCAGGCCGAGGCCGAGCTCGCCCGCCTCCAGGCCGACAAGGAGATGCAGCTTGGCGCTCAGATCGTCGAGCGTCTCTACAAGATCACTCGCAGCGGATCGAAGCAGGAGAAGCAGGTCGCGACCTGGCTGCTCGCGGAGATCCACGACCCCGGTTACAGGGTGCGTGGCCCGCTCGGGACGCTGGGCGAGCGCGGCGACCGGTTCGCCAGGCAGCGCCTGTCCGACAACTTCTACAAGGCCTACTGGTCGACGCTCGCCGAGGTCTTCCCCGCGGTCGCGCCGTTTCCGAAAGACGTGAGCGCGCCCCTGACGCTGAACCAGTTCGACGGCGAGTTCGCGAGCGCCGTTGCCGCGATGCAGCGCAACGCCCATCGGGACACGCTCGACTCCACGCTCATCCACAACGGCATTCTGTCCCTCGCGAGGTGCCTGCACCTCGACCGGCGGCAGCGCGCGGCCATGCTCGAGCACGTTTACCAGCTTGGTCTGAAGCTCTCGCCGCCCGCCGAGTGGAAGCAGCGCATGCAACGCTTGCTCGCCGAAGCGCTCCAGGGTGTGCTCGACCTCGATGGCTCGACGGCGGTCCTCCTGCAGCTGCAACGGAGCGCTCCGGGCTCGGAGACCCTCGCGTACATCACCGAAGAGCTGGAGGTCAACCGCGAGCTGGCTCGTGCTCTGCAAGAGGTGAAGCGCAAAGACGAGCTGCGCGAGCTCCTGCGCGCGGTGGCCGGCTCCTCGGCGGCCAGCAAGAAGAGCGCGGTGAAGGACATACGCATGTGGCTCACCGGAGGCGCCCTGACCACGGAAGCAGCTCGGGAGTTGATGCGCATTCGCTATTGGATGAGCGCGAGCGCAGACGAGTACGTGCTGATTGGCGCCGAGCCCACCTGGGCGTTCAACCACACCCCGCTCTCGACCGGCCCGCGCAGCGATGTCCTGCGCGCCGACGAGATCCGCTACTTCAGCGGAAACCCCGATAACACCTCGCTGCTGGTGACGGGCGCCGCCCCAAGCGACCGCTTCACCCTCAAGCTCGCCGTACCGTTCGAGCCCCCGCTCGACTGGCGGCTGGGACAGCAGAATGAATTCGAGCGATACGGCAAGCTGAAGTCCGAGGCGCGGCGCCCCACGGTCAGCGTGCTCTTCGGCCTGCGCGACCTCGAGCACAAGGAGCGGCCGCTGGCGGGCTACGCGGTCCGGCTGACGCGCGGCGCGGTGCGGCTGGTGAAGATCACCGCGAAGAGCCCGGGGGACCGAAAGCTACGCGACCAGCTGATCGCCGAGTGGCCGGCCGAGCTCGCCACCCCGAAACAGCTGTCGGTGAGCGTGGCGCTCGACGGCAAGCTCCTGACGGTCGAGGTCAACGGCAAGCGCTGGAGCGTGCCAGCGCCGGCCGACGCTGCTGGCTTCCTCGGCCTCGGCATCGACGGCACCGGCTACGTGGCGATCGGAGGGCTGCAGATCGTCAGATCGTGAGGCCCGGGGTGCCCGGGGTGCCCGACTCGCTGGTCGAGCGCGGTGCGGGACATGCACCCCTCGGCCCACTGTCCGGATACCGGACGAGAGCGGATCACGGCTTCTTCGAACGCGGACGTGCGAGCGCGGCGTTGCGCTCATCGCGTGCCCAGATGCTCGTGCGCTTGTTCTCCTCGCTCGCACGTCGCTCTCAGGCCGGGAGCTGCCTTTCGATGTGGCGCGGCTCCCGAGCCGCGCGCGAGCCTCCGAAAGTCGAGCTAGGTCGATAAGTTAGCTCGCAGTGTTCAAGCCATCGAAATCATTGCCCTGACGCAGCGCGTCTCCACATTATATAAGGCTGCGCGCAGGCCCCTCGGGAGTAGCGGCCTGCTGCTCGGCGGAGCGTGGGCCGGCTTGGGGGGCGGCTCAGTCGGCGAGGAGCTCGGTGAGCGAGGCGGCGGAGAGGACGCGCGTGGCCCAGACTTCGAGCTGCGCGGCAGACGCCGCTGCGAGGCGCTGCTCGACGCTGGCGTCGACCTCGTCGCCGAAGCGCTGCCGCAGCTGGTGCAGCAGCACCGCGCGCTTGCCGCGTGCCTCGCCGCGCGCTTCGGCGCTGTCGAGGGCAGCCTCGAGCACCGGGTTGCGCTTGGCGAGCAGCGCCGCGGCGACGGCGTCATCGGCCTTCGCCGTGCGCAGGAGCGCGCCGACAGGCAGCGGGACGGCGAGCGCCGGGTCGGTGATCGCGGCGGTGACGTCGAGGATGCTCCAGGAGTCGAGCTCGCGCGACCACTCGAAGACGCGAGCGCGCTCGACATCGATGGCGAACACGCGGCGCACGCCGCGGCCGGCGAGCCCGCGGGCCTTGCCGGCCGCGTGGCCGAGCGACTCGGTGCTGACGATCTCGAAGGCCAGGTGCTCGAGCTGGCGGCCGCCGGTCCGTGGATCGCGCGCCATCGGGTAGACGCTGGCGTCGGGTGCGCGGTCGGTGTTGGCGGAGATGCGCGTCAGCATGTCGACGGCGACGTCGAAGTCAGCGGCGGCGTGCATCTCGAGCAGCGTGGCGAGCTTGGCGTTGCGGTTGGCGTGGGGCTCCTCGGCCGGCGGCACGAGGATGAGCTTCCCGTCGTCGATCTCGTAGCCGGCGTCAGGGACGACGATGTGCTCGTCGACGGCCGGCAGCTCGGTGCTCGCGTTGCTCGGGGACGACATGCCCGAAGATACCGCGAGAAGAGGTGCGCTGTGACGGAGGGGATCTCGTGGCAGCGCGCTCATGAGGCGGGGTGAGGGCAAGCGGCGCGCCAGACGTAACTCTGCAAGATCGCGGGCGGGCGCTGTCCGGTCCGGCCGGACATGTCCGAATGCCGGACAAAGGGCCGGACAGCAGGTAGCAGCACGGCCGCCGGCAGCCAGCCGGGGCGAATCAGGATTCGATGCGCACCAGCCTGCACGATCCGGCAGGCGCGACCGCTGGCTCGTCTTCGCGAGCGGCAGCCGCGCGGACCCGCGGCGCGCTAGACTGGAGCCGTCTATGGCGGTGACCTCGAAGCCCCGGCTCTCCACGGTGGACGATCTGCGAGCGATCGACGATCACGATCGGCTCGAGCTCGTCGGCGGGGTCATCGTGGAGAAGGCGGCGCCGTCTCCGGAGCACGCGCACGGCGAGAGCAGGCTGGCGGGGCTGCTGCACCCCTTCGATCGCAGGCCGGGCCGCGGAGGGCCGGGGGGATGGTGGATCCTGCTCGAGATCCACGTCCAGTACGCGTCGGGCGAGGTGCATTGCCACGACGCTGCGGGGTGGCGGCGCGAGCGATCGCCGGCGCGTCCCCTGGGCTGGCCGGTGAAACTCTCGCCCGACTGGGTTTGCGAGATCGTTTCGCCGAAGCACGAGCGGCGGGATCACGTCGACAAGCCGCAGGTGCTGCACGCCGCCGAGGTTCCTTATTACTGGCTCGTCGATCCCCAGGCGAAGATGCTGCTGGTCCAGCGCTGGACGCCGGCGGGGTACGTCGTGATCTCGCGCGGCACGTCGGGGGACGTCGTCCGCGCAGAGCCGTTCGAAGCGATCGAGCTCGACTTGGCCGAGCTGTTTGGCGACGAGCTGGAGGAGTAGCGCCGGCTCGGCGCAGCGCGCGGCCTGGCGCCGGCGGCAGCTGCCGTCGCGGGCGTCCCCCCTGCCGCCGGTGGCTTCAGGGTGTAGCAGGCGTGGCAATCGGGCGGAGCGCGGGCCGCTTCGGGCGGCTCAGTCGACGAGGAGCTCGGTGAGCGAGGCCGCGGAGAGGACGCGCGTGGCCCAGACCTCGAGCTGCGCGATGGAGGCGGTCGCGAGGCGCTGCTCGACACGAGTGTCGACCTCGTCGCCGAAGCGCTGCCGCAGCCAGCCCAGCAGCAGCCCGCTTGCACCCTGCTGCACGCGCCGCGCCGTGCCCCGCGCCGCGGCGTCGCGGAGCGCGGCCTCGATCACCGGGTTGCGCTTGGCGAGCAGCGCCGCCGCGACGGCGTCATCGGCCTTATCCGTGCACAGGAGCGCGCCGACGGGCAGCGGGACGGCGAGCGCCGGGTCGGTGATCGCGGCGTTGACGTCGAGGATGCTCCACGAGTCGAGCTCACGCGACCACTCGAAGACGCGGGCGGACTCGACGTCGATCGCGAACACGCGGCGCACGCCGCGGCCGGCGAGCCCCCTGGCTTTGCCCGCGGCGTGGTCGAGCGACTCGGTGCTGACGATCTCGAAGGCCAGGTGCTCGAGCTGGCGGCCGCCGGTGCGCGGATCGCGCGCGATCGGGTAGACACTGGCGTCGGGTGCGCGGTCGGTGTTGGCGGAGATGCGCGTCAGCATGTCGACGGCGACGTCGAAGTCGTCGGCGGCGTGGATCTCGAGCAGCGCGGCGAGCTTCGAGTTGCGGTTGGCGTGGGGCTCCTCGGCCGGCGGCACGAGGATGATCTTCCCGTCGTCGATCTCGTAGCCGGCGTCAGGGACGACGATGTGCTCGTCGACGGCCGGCAGCTCGGTGTCCGCGTTGCTCGGGGACGACATGCCCCAGAGGATACAGCGAGCGGTGCGCTGTGACAGAGAGACCTCGTGGCAAGCGGTGCGCCACGCGTGACTCGCAAATCGCAGGCGGGATCTGTCCGGTCCTGGGTCACATGCTCCAGGCTGGCGTGAGACACTGTCGCTGTGCCATTGACAGTCACGTATTGGGACGAACGTCGGCATGCGGCTGTCTGACAGCGCCCGCGTCTTCTGCGGCCAGTTTCGCGATGACCTCGTGAGGAGCCAGGACCCGATGGAGAACAGCAACGAATACTTCCTGCCCGATGAGGATGGCTGGTTCGATCATCCGCGGCTCCGTCATTGGCAGAAGCTCAAGCAAGGTGGCGCGCGTCTTCTCGTCGAGGTTCGGCGGGAGCGGCGCGGCCTGGATGTCAGCCACCCGGTCCTCTATGTCACGATCGCAACCGGCGACCAAGAGCGTCTCGAGGATGAGCTGTGGAGCGACGAGCTACAGCACGGGCTCGTCAAGCTCGGCGTGCGAGCGATCTCCGACGAGAACGAGAGCCTGCGGTTTGGCATCTCGTTCGCTGATGCATTCGAGCCTGCCGAGGATCGCGTCGGCGACGGGTTCTTCAACTCGGTCCTGATCGATGTCCTGAAGCAGGGCCCGCTTGCTGAGCGGCTCGCGGAGCAGATCAGGCAGATCCATGTGCTGCCGCCCAGCCGTGACAGCAGGTCCTACCCAGATTGCAGGGACTTGATCCTCGGAGCGATTCGAGGGCGTGCACGCGAGCTCGCACGCGACCTCGGCTATCCGGAGCCTCGGGCTAACAAGATTCTCGGCGATGCGCTTGCGATTTATCTGGATGACCGCTTCTCGATCACGGAGCGGCGCCAGCTCGGCTGGGGCTGAGCCCAGCGACGTCCAGTGCTCGTCGACGCCTGAGAGTCGGGCGCGTCGCGCGTGCCGCCGGGTGCCCCACGGGTGCAGCGGGCGTGGCAATGTCTCCGGCATGACGCTCCGCCGCTTGCTCATCCTCGCGCTCGTCGCCGCGGCCGCCTGCGGCCCCAAGCCGAAGCCGGATCCGATCGGGCCGATCACGACGGGGACGGGCGGCGGCGCGGCCACGAGCGCGGCGACGGACCCGGATGTGCTCCCGCTCTGGCCCAAGGTCAAGCGCGGCACGTTGCCGAACGGGCTCACGTACTATGTGCTGCCGCACGGCAAGCCGGAGAAGCGGGCGTTCCTCTGGCTCGCGGTCAACGCGGGATCCGTGCAGGAGGACGACGACCAGCGCGGGCTCGCGCACTTCGTCGAGCACATGGCGTTCAACGGCACGAAGCGGTTCCCCAAGCAGGAGATCGTCCGGTTCCTCGAGACGATCGGCATGAAGTTCGGCGCGCACCTGAACGCGTACACGAGCTTCGACGAGACGGTGTATCAGCTGCTCGTGCCGACGGACGACCCGGCGCACGTCAGCAAGGGCCTCGACATCCTCCACGACTGGGCGAGCGACGTCGCGTTCGAGCCGGCCGAGGTCGAGAAGGAGCGGGGCGTCGTGCTCGAGGAGTGGCGGCTGGGGCTCGGCGCGCAGCAGCGCGTGCTCGACAAGTCCATCAAGGTCCTGTTCAAGGGCTCGCGCTACGCGGACCGGCTCACGATCGGCCTGCCCGAGATCCTGAAGGGCGCGCCGCGCGAGGCGCTCGTCCGCTTCTACAAGGATTGGTACCGGCCAGACCTGATGGCGGTGATCGCCGTCGGGGACTTCCCCGACGCGGCGGCGATCGAGAAGGAGATCGCCGCCAAGTTCGGCGACCTCAAGGGCCCGGCGAAGGTGCGCCCGCGCGTCGCGGCGGGCGTGCCGAAGGCCGACGGCACGCGGATCTCGATCGTCACGGATCGCGAGCTCCCGACGCTGCTCCTGGCCGTGTACAACATGCTCCCGCACCGGCCGGAGGCGACGCGCAAGGACTTCCGCCGCATCGTCGCCGAGCAGCTGTTCCAGCAGATGCTGAACGAGCGGCTGGCTGCGCTGGGCCGCCGCCCGGAGGCGCCGTTCCAGATGGCGTTCGCGGGCGTGCAGGGCCTGACGCGCGAGATCGACGCGTTCGCGCGCGTCGCGGCCGCCAAGGCGGGCAAGACCGAGGACGCGCTGCGCAGCCTGTTCGCCGAGGTGCTGCGCGTCGAGAAGCACGGCTTCACGGCGTCCGAGCTCGATCGCGCGCGCACGAACCTCGCGCGCACCTACGAGCAGAACGCGACGGCCGAGGCGACGTCCGACAGCCGCGACTTCACCGAGGAGATCACGCGCAACTTCTTCGAGCGCGAGTTCATGGTCGGCCGCGAGGCCGAGCGCGATCTGACGCTGCAGGTCTTGCCGCTCATCACGCTCGACGAGCTGAACGCGCTCGCGCGGTCGTTCGGCGGCGCCGAGGATCGCGTGATCGGCGTCGCCGTGCCGGAGGGCAAGCCGATGCCGTCGGAGGACCGCGTGCGCGCGATCGTGGCCGAGGTCGAGAAGAGCGCGATCGAGCCGTGGGAGGACAAGGCGGTCGTCGCGCCGCTCATGGCGCAGAAGCCGGCGCCGGGCAAGGTGGTCAAGGAGGGCCAGATCGAGGCGCTGGGCGTGACGGAGTGGACGCTGTCGAACGGCGTCCGCGTGCTCGTCAAGCCGACCGACTTCGAGAAGGACGCGGTCATCATCACGGGCAGCTCGCCGGGCGGGCTCGCGGCGGCGACCGACAAGCAGTTCGGCGACGCGCGGTTCGCCGACGACGTGGTCGGCATCGGCGGCGTCGGCGAGCTCGACGCCGAGGACCTCGACAAGGCGCTCACCGGCAAGCGCGTGGCGGTGGACGCGACGATCGACGAGGTGACCGAGAACGTCGACGCCTCGGGCTCGGCGCGCGACCTCGAGACGATGCTCCAGCTGGTCCATCTGCGCATGGCGGCGCCGCGCAAGGATCCGCAGGCGCTCGAGATCTGGAAGATGAACTACGGCCAGCAGCTCGAGGATCGCGAGCGCGTGCCGGAGGTGCAGTTCTCGCTGCAGTCGCAGGAGGCGCTGTGGAAGGGGAACGCGCGCAAGAAGGCGCCGAAGCCGGCGGACGTCGCGAAGGTCGACCTGGACAAGGCGCTGGCGTTCTACCGGGACCGGTTCGGCGACGCGAGCGACTTCACGTTCGTGATCGTGGGCGACGTGGAGCTGGGCAAGCTCCGGCCGCTCGTCGAGACGTACCTCGCGAGCCTGCCGGCGAAAGGCCGCAAGGAGAAGGAGAAAGACGCGGGCGCGCGCAAGATCGGGGGCGTGGTCGAGAAGACGTGGACGCTCGGCCAGGAGCAGAAGGCGTTCGTCGTCATGTCGTTCCACGGCGAGGAGCCGTGGACGCGCGACAAGGAGCGCGACCTGTACATCCTCGGCCAGGTGCTGTCGATCCGGCTGCGCGAGATCATGCGCGAGGACATGAGCGGCGTGTACGGCGTCGGCGCGTCGGGCTCGCTCCTGCGCTCGCCGGTGCAGGAGCGCCAGTTCACGATCCAGTTCGGCTGCGCGCCGGAGGCGGTGAAGCCGCTCCTCAAGGCGGCGCAGGACGAGATCGCCGCGATCGCCAAGCAGGGCATCGGCCCGGAGTACCTCGAGAAGGTCAAGCAGGCGTTCCTGCGCGAGCGCGAGACGGCGATGCGGACGAACGGCTTCTGGGCCAACTGGCTCGAGAGCAGCGCGCGCTTCGGCGACGACCCGACGATCATCCTCGATCCGGCGCCGGCGGTCGCGCGGATGACGCCGGCCAACGTCAAGGCGGCCACGGCGCGCTTCCTCGACGGAAAGCGCGTGTACCGCGCGATCCTCTTGCCGGGCAAGGACGCCAAGCCGGCCGGAGCGCCTGCGCCGCCGGCGCCGCCCGCCAAGCCGGCACCCTGAAGCTCTGCGCGGCGCGCGCGCGTGGGATCCCGCGCGCCGCGACGCGCGGCGGGGGTGAATGGCCCGGCTTGCCGGGCCATTCGGGGACGGGAAGGCCCCCTCTCTATCGATCAATCACCGCGCGCGCGGCCGCGACCTCGGAGACGGGGCGATCCGGCTCGGCCCAGCAGCGCAGGAACGCCTCGTAGGCGGCGCGCGCGGCGGCTCGATCGCCGAGCTCGGCGAGCACGCCGGCGAGGTGGAACCGCGCGAGGACGGCGTGGTACGGCGAGATCTGGTTCGAGTCCATGCTCGACCATTGCTGCGTCGCGCGCTCGAAGCTGCGGCGCGCGAGGTCGAGCTCGCGCACCCGCCAGGCGCACAGCCCGAGCGCCACGAGCGACGCGGTGTTCTCCTCGAACGCCGAGAAGCCGGCGGCCACGGCCGTGGGCGCCGAGCCGCAGCCCGCGGCCGCGGCGGCGCGCAGCATGCGGCGGCGCGCCACGTCGCGCGGCGGGCCGTCGGGCAGGCCCGCGAGGTGCTCCTCGATCGAGGGCGCGGCCTCGCGGCGATCGAGCAGCGCGAGCTCGAAGCGCGTCGCCGCGGCGGTGCCGGCGTCGCCGATCAGGTTCGCGAACACGTCGGCGAGCTCCTCGGTGTGCCGGCGCTGGGCCGGGAGATCCGCGACGAGCGGCGCGAGCGAGCGCGCGAGCTCGAGGCACTGCGTGAGCTCTGACTGCAGCCCGAACGCGCGGTGCTCGGTGAGCGCGCGCCGCGCGGCGTCGTACGCGGCCGCGAACCGGCCCTCGAGCACGGCGGTCACGGCGACCCGGTAGCGGCCGCGCGCCCGGGCGAGCGGGCTCCCCAGGAGCATCCGATCGGCGATCGCGCGCGCGTCCGCGAGCCGATCGGTCCCGGCGAGCGCCTCGAACAGATCGGGCAGCGCGTCCCCGTGCTCGCCGTGGATCTCGAGCACCGCGCGCGCCCGCGCCTGCGCCTCGCCGATCCGGCCGGCGGCGGCCTCGAGCCGCGCGAGCGCGACGCGCGCGACGACGCTCTCGGGCGCCTGCGCGGCCCACTCGCGGATCACGCGATCGGCATCGGCGTCGCGCCCCTCCCGCCGGAGCGCCTCGGCGAGGTCGGCCCCGAACGCGAGGTCGGGGTGCTGCGCGTGGAGCCGGCGCAGGAGCGCCATCGCCTCCTCGGTGCAGTGCACGAGGACCGCCGTCATCGAGCACACCACGCACCCGAGCAGCTCGGTGGGGTTGTCGCGCAGGGCGGCGTCGAGGACGCCGTACGCCCCTGCCGCGTCGCCGGCGCCGAACAGCTCGAGCGCGCGGACGAGGCTCGTCCCCGACGGATCGCGGGCGGCGTCCGCCGCGCGGCGCGCCGCGGCGAGCACCTCGGCGCTGGCGGGCGTCCCGAGCCCCTCGAGGTACGCGAGCAGCGCGTGCGGGTGCGCCCACTCGGGATCGTCGGCCACGAGCGCGCGCGTCGCGGCGATCAGGCCGTGCGCGTCGGGCATCCGCGTGGCGAAGCACGCGTGGAGCAGGTTGCGGTAGCGGCGGAGCTGCGGCAGCGAGCGCGCGCCGAGCCGCCGCAGCTCCGCGAGCTCGGCCGGCGCGGGATCGATCGATGCGAGCCCGCCGCCGAGCTCGGCCTCGAGCGCGCCCGCGAGCTCGCGCGCGGCGCCGGCCACCGAAGGCGCGGCGGCGGCCGCGAGCACCGGCGGCGCGGCGCCGGCCGCGAGCACCGGCGGCTCGCCGCGCAGCCGCGCCTCGATCCGGAACCCAGCGCCGTCGCGGGCGAGCGCGAGCTCGATCCAGGTCGCGTCCTCCGTGCGATCGACCTCGAAGCGCCGGTCCTCGCGCGCGCGCAGGGTCTGGCGCACCAGCCGCTCGACGACGGGCGCGAGCCAGGCGTCGGCGGGCGCGCCGGCGTTCCGGGCGAGGAGCCCCAGGCGCGCGTGGCGCGCCGCGCGCCGCGGGCCGACCGCGATCGTCGACGGCGTGGGCGGCCGCGCCCGCGCCCGCGACGGCTCGCACGCGGCGTGGTGCTCGAGCTCCTGCCGGCGCTCCGGGAAGTGCGCGTCCATCCAGCGCTCCACCAGCATCGCCGACGGATGGAGGCGCTGCGCCGCCGCGTACCGCTCGAGCGCGGCGATCACCTCGCCGCAGTCCGCGTAGCGATCCTCGGCCCGCGCGGCGGTCGCGCGGTCGACGAGCGCGGCGAGCGCGGCGGGCTGGAGCGGCCGCGCCTCGGTGGGCTCGGGGAAGCCGGTGAGCATCTCGCGCAGCGTGACGCCGACCGCGTACTGATCCGTGCGGCCGTCGACGGGCTCGCCGCGCTCCTGCTCGGGCGACATATAGCCCTGCGTGCCGGTGACCGTGCGCTCCGCGATGGGCTCGTCGATCCAGCGCGAGATCCCGAAGTCGATCAGCTTCGTCACGCCGGAGAACGTGACCATCACGTTGCGCGGCTTGATGTCGCGATGAACGATGCCGGTGCCGTCGCTGCTGCGCGCCGCGTGCGCGTACGCGAGGCCGCGCAAGATGTCGATCGCGATCGCGAGCGCCACGCCGGGAGGCAGGCCGCCGGGGGCGCGATCGATCACGTCGCGCAGCGGCACGCCGACCACGAGCTCGAGCACGACCATCGGCGTCGACTCGGCGTCGATCACGTCGAGCACGCTGACGATGTTGGGGTGGTGCAGCCGCGCGGCCACGCGCGCCTCGTCGGCGAGCGCCCGCAGCTCGCGCCCGGAGTGCTGGTTCACCGCGCGCTTGATGACGACCAGGCGATCGAGGTTGACCTGGCGCGCGAGCAGCACCTCGCCCATGCCTCCGGTGGCGAGCGAGCGGATGATCTCGTAACGCCCTGCGACCACCTCCCCCGGCCGAACCCGCTCCACTCGTCCATCGTAGCTCGTCGGAGCGGCGTCGCACGGCTTCTCGCGCGGGACCATTGCGCGGGACGAGCCTGGGAGTCGGGAGCGGCAACTATTCGCCGGGCGCGGGCGCGGCGCGGCCCCGGCGGAGCAGGGCGGGCAGGCCGCGGCGGATCGCGGCGTTCAGCACCGTCGTCGGGATCAGGAGCCCGAGATCGCCGGCCGCGAGGTCGGCGGCGAGCGGCGCGCCGGGCGCGGCATCGGCGATCGCCTTCGCGGTGGGGGCAGCGCGCCCGGAGGTGAGGTCGTCCGCGGAGAGCGCGAGCAGCTGGGCCACGACGTCGTCGGGGTTCGCGAACGCGGTCCGCAGCGCGAGCACGAAGGCGAGGCCGTCCGCGCCGTCGCGCCGGACGCCGGCGCCGAGCTCGTGGACGAGCGCGAGCGCGCGCACCGAAAGGATGGCGTCGCCCGCGAGCGGTCCGGAGCCGGCGGGCAGCCCGGCGGCGCGGATCAGCGTGCCGCGGCCCCAGAGCGCGAGGCCCCACGCGCCGGAGAGGAGCTCGGTCCCGAGCGGCGTCATCGGGATCGGCGCGCCGGTGACGGTGGCGCCGCGCCGGCCGAGGCGCAGGAGGTCGCCGTCGATCCACGCGTCGAGCGGCAGGCCGGCAGCGGGCAGGGTCAGGCGGCAGGCGGCGTCGCCGTCGGCGCCCTCGCGCGCGGCGGCGATCCCGAACGGCTCGAGGAGCTCGGGGCACCGCGCGAGGAGCGCGCGCGCGGGGGCCGGGTCGGCGAGCACCTGCTCGGCCTCGAGCGTCGCGCCGCCCGCGGGCACGGTGATCGCGAGCGGGCCGCGCAGCGAGCGCACGACGACGTCGAGCGGGCCGGCGGTGGCCGCGCCCCCGGCGAGCGCCGGCACGTCGGCGATGGCGAACCCCGACGTCCGCGCCGGATCGACGCGCGGGCGGTGCGCGCCGGCCGCGCGCGCGGCGAGCGCCGGATCGACGCCGCGGACGGCGCCACGGATCACCGCGGCGCCGCGCGCGAGCTGGATGACGGCGGCGATCCGCCCGGGCGCCGCGCCGCCGAGCGCGAGCTCGATCCCGACGAGCTCGATGTCGCCGCGCGCGCCGACGGCGGCGAGCTCGGCCGCGAGGCCGCCGCTGCCGCCGAGGCTGTCGAGCAGCGCCGCGGACGTCGCGCACGCGTAGACGCCGCGGACCTCCCGGCACGCGGCGTCGCCGACGCGATCGGGGTCCGCGCCGCTGCCGGCGATGCCGGCCGCGCGCGCGAGGAACCGGGCGCGATCGGCGACCGGCAGGATCGCCACCATCCCGTCGCGCAGGAGGAACAGCGCGAGGCCCTTGTCGGCGGTCAGGCCGAGCTCGGCGAGCGACGCGGCGCCGATCCCGAGCTCCGTGCGCAGCACGTCGTCGAGCTCGCGCCGCCACGGGGCCAGCTCGGCGACGCGATCGAGCATGCCGCGCACGTCTTGGGCCGCGCGCTCGGCCATCGCGACCGCGCGCGGCGACGCGACGAGCCCGCCGCGCGCCCCGGCCGGCGCGAGCGCCCACAGCGCGTCCAGCGCGGCGGCGCCGCCGCGAGCCGGCACAGCCGCGCTCCCCGATCGGGCAGGATCTGCCTGCTGATCCCGGGCGCGGCAGCGGCAGCCGGCGATCATGGCGATTCCCGTGATCGCGGCCGTCGCGGCGAGCGCGGCCATCGCGGCGGAGATCCGCATGGCGGCCAGTATCGCAGGTGACACGCCCCGGCGAGCGCGGTATGCAGGCCAGACGTGAGCGCCCGCGGTCCGTATGTCGATGGCGACGCCGAGAAGGAGGGCGCCGCCCGCGATCGCCGCCGCCTCGCCGTCCTGTGGCGCCTCCTGCCGCTGCTCCGGCCGCACCGCGCGCGGTTCTTGCTCGCGCTCGCGGCGCTCTTCGCGGCGTCGGGGATCAACCTCGTGTACCCGTGGGCGGCGCGGATCGCCGTCGACGTCGGGATGGGCGCGCGGACCACCGAGGATCTCGATCTGATCGTGATCGGGCTGTGCGGCGTGTTCATCGTCAACGCCGGGCTGGTCTGGCTGCGCCACTACAGCATGAGCTGGCTCGGCGAGCGCGTGGTGGCGGACCTGCGCGGCCTCGTGTTCGATCGGATCCTGACCTTGCCGCTCGGCTGGTTCCACGAGCGGCGCAGCGGTGAGCTCGTCGGCCGGCTCGCCTCCGACGTCACCGTCGTCGAGGGCGTGGTCGGCAGCGAGCTGTCGATGGCGCTCCGCAACAGCATCCAGATGCTCGGCGGCCTGGTGCTCCTGTTCGTCATCGACGTCAAGCTCACGCTGCTGATGCTCGGCATCGTGCCGCCGATCGTGGTGACCACGATCTACTTCGGCCGGCGCATCCGCAAGATGACGCGCGCCGTGCAGGACGAGCTCGCGAAGGTGTCCGGACAGGTGCAGGAGTCGATCGGCGCGATCGCGACGGTGCAGTCGTTCGTGCGCGAGCGCTACGAGGCCGGCCGCTACCGCGCGGGCGTCGAGCAATCGTTCCGGAAGACGCTCGATCTCGTCCGCTGGCGGTCGTGGTTCTACTCGACGGCGATGACCGCCGGCTACGTCGGCGTGGTCGCGGTGATCTGGCTCGGCGGTCGGGCGCTCATCCGCGGCGAGCTGACGGCCGGCGATCTGACCTCGTTCTTCCTCTACACGTTCATCGTCGCGGGCGCGCTCGGCGATCTGGCGAGCCTGTGGGGCTCGCTGCAGCGCGCCGCGGGCGCCACCGATCGGCTGTTCGCGGTGATCGACACGGTGCCGGAGATCCGCGATCCGGAGGCGCCGGTCCCGCTGCCGCCGGGCAAGGGCGCCATCGCGTTCGAGCGGGTGTCGTTCGCGTACCCGTCGCGGCGCGCGCAGGCGGTGCTGACCGAGGTCGACCTCGAGATCCGACCTGGCGAGGTCGTCGCGCTCGTCGGCCCGTCGGGCGCGGGCAAGTCGACGATCCTGTCGTTGCTCCTGCGGTTCTACGACGTCGACCGAGGGCGCGTGCTGCTCGAGGGCGCCGACGTGCGCACGCTGCCGCTCGCGGAGCTGCGCCGCGCGTTCGCGATGGTGGCGCAGGAGCCGGTGCTGTTCTCGGGCACGATCCGCGACAACATCGCGTACGGCAAGGACGGCGCCACGCGCGAGGAGATCGAGGCGGCAGCGAAGGACGCGTTCGCGCACGAGTTCATCACCGGCTTCCCGGACGGGTACGACACCGTGATCGGCGAGCGCGGCACGAAGCTGTCCGGCGGGCAGAAGCAGCGCATCGCGCTCGCGCGGGCGCTGCTCGCGAACCCGCGCGTGCTCGTGCTCGACGAGGCGACGTCGAACCTCGACGCGGAGAGCGAGGCCGCGGTGCAGGCGGCGCTCGCGCGGCTGATGCACGGCCGCACGACGATCGTCGTGGCGCACCGGCTGAGCACGGTCCGCGACGCGGACCGGATCGTGGTGCTCGACGGCGCGCGGATCGTGGAGCAGGGCCGCCACGACGAGCTGATGGAGCGGCGCGGGACGTACCGGCGCCTCGTCGAGCATCAGCTGGTGGCGGCGGCCAGCGCAGGCGCCGGGGCAGACGCGGGCGCGGCCGCGGGCGCAGACGCTGACTCGCAAAAAGTGGCCTAGGCGCCGAACAAGCCCCGCTGGCGAGCCTCCTCGAGGCGGCCCTCCAGGTACTCCCAGAGCGCCGGGCAGCCGGCCTTGACCTCCGGGGCGACGCGGCGCACCACGCGCTCGTAGCTGATCCCGTTCTCGCGCCAGCTCTGGCCGTTGTTGGCCAGGTTCAGGAGGACCGGCATGGCCCGGTCCACCGCGTGCGCGAAGCGGGCCTCGGGCGTCGCTTCCTGATCGAACTCCTGCCACAGCGCCAGGAGCGGCGCGCCCTGCGCCTCTGGCAGGAGCCCGAAGATCCGCGCGACCGCGGCGCGCTCGGCGGCCTTCCGCTCGTCCCAGCCTCCCTCGACGAACGCCAGGGTGTCGCCGGTGTCGATCTCGCCGATGTCGTGCACGAGCAGCATGCCGATCACCCGGTGCATGTCGATCGCGGCCCCGGCGTACGGCGCCAGCGACATCGCCAGGAGCGCGAGCTGCCAGCTGTGCTCCGCCGCGTTCTCGTACCGCGCCTGGCCCAGCGGACGGATCTTGCGCGTGACCGCCTTGAGCTTGTCCAGCTCGAGGATGAAGTCGACGATCTGCTGCACTGGATCTGGAGCGGTTTAGAACCGGCCGCTGTACGAAACGGCCGCGCCGTCGCCGTCGTCGGTCGGCTGCACGCTGAACGACGTGGGCTCCTGGTTCCGCATCCACAGGAACGCCGTCGCGCCCACCGACACGAACGTCGCGCCGATGAGGAGCCACGTGCGCTTCTTCCAGGTGAGGGTGTCGGCCATGGCGCGGTCGTAGTCCTCCGCCGTGGCGTCGAGATCCCACTGGACGGAGCGGCGCCGGTCGTGCGCCTGGTTCCATTCCCGGTACGAGGCGGCGGTCGCGATGACGATGCCGCCGGTCACGATCGACGCCGCGATCTCGGGGATGCGCGTGTGCGACCGTCGCGCCGTCGCCGCGGCGGCAGCCGGCGGCGCGGCGGCGGGCGGCACCTTCGCAGCCGCGGGCGGCGCCTCCGCAGCCGCGGGCGGCGCCTCCGCGGGCGGCGTGTCAGCGCGGCTCGCGGTCGCGATGCAGAGCACGCACGTGATGGGGACGATCGTTCGCATGACGGACCCTCCTGCCACGGGCCCGAGGGTACCGCGGACTGGCTCCGTGCGATCCCACGAAATCTCGGGAGCCCGCGAACGGAAATCATGGCCGCCCCGGTGCCTGCCCTATAATCGGCCCATGCGCGCAGCCTTCCTGTCGGTGTTGGTCTTGTTGTGCGTGGCGGGGACGGCCGCCGCGGATGCCGTGCTCCACGGTCACGTGTTCGACCTGCTCGGCAGGCCCGTCCCCGGCGCGCGCGTGCACGTGATGACGGGCACCGAGCACAAGATCGTCGAGACGGACGCGGCGGGCTACTACCGCGTCGACCTCACCGGCGACGCGGAGGTCTCGGTCGTGATCGGCGCCGGCAACCTGCACACGTTCCGCAAGGGCACGGTCAAGGAGGGCTCCGTCCGGAAGCTCGATCTGGAGGTCGAGATCGCCGACGGCGAGATCATCCGGATCATCGACTCCAAGCCGCCGACGGTGCCCCCGAAGCTGTCGAAGGACATCCCGATGATCACGCCGCCGTACAGCGAGGAGGCCGTCGAGCGCGACGCGTGGGCCCGGGCGTGGCTCCTGCTCGACATCGACGAGAAGGGCCACGTCGTGCGGGTGAAGCTGCTCAAGCGCCCGGGGTTCGATCTCGACGAGATCGCGGTGAAGGAGGCCATGAAGCTCCGCTTCGAGCCGGCGCTCGACGAGCACAAGAAGCCGATGCGCACGCAGATGATGTGGTCGATGGAGTGGCCCTCCCACGGCTGGCTCGTCGAGCACAACGGCACGGCGACGCGGCTGCCCGTCGAGGCGTACTCCATCAATCCGCTCATGCGCGGCTTCGGCGGGGAGGGCCTGCCCGCGGCACCGCCCACCGGCGCCTCGCCGCTCTCGCGCGTGCCGTGCGCGGGCTCTGGCCCGCTCAATCTCGATCTCATCTACCCCGTGTATCGCGACTGCTCGAGGCCCAACCTCGAGCGCGCGTCGGAGCTCCCGTGGCTCGACGGGACCGGTCCGGTCCTGCCGGATCCGCCCGCGATGCAGATCTCCTTCCGCGGCAAGCCTGTCCTCGTCCGCAGGCCGAACCGGATCGCGCAGGTGTCGGTGACGGCCGGCGCCGCGGCGCTCGCGGTCGGCTTCGCCATCTCGTACGGCAAGCTCGACAAGTACGAGAGCCAGCGCGCCGAGCTCGAGCGCGTGCCGGCGGAGGACTTCAACTACTTCGAGTACAACCGGGTCGGCGCCCGCGCCGAGCGGTGGCGCCAGCTCGCGATCCTCACCGGCTTCACCGCCGCCGCCGGGGCCGCGATCTCGGCGTTCGTGTGGATCAACCCGCCCATGAAGCGGCTCATGGTCCAGCCGGAGCAGAGCGGCGCCTCGGTCTCGTTCCTGAGCCGGTTCTAGCGCCGAGTCCGAGGCGATCCACCGCGGCGATGAGACGTACGAAGTCTCGCTGCGCTATCCGCCCGAGACCGAGCCGCGCGCCCCCGAGCCGCGGCACGTCCCAGTCCGCGAGATCTACGGCCTGCGCACCCTCGCGCGGCGCAAGCAGGACCGCGAGGCCGGCCCATGGACGCGGTGAACGTGATCTGGCCGGAGCGCTGGATGGCGCTGAGCGCGCGACCTAGCGCCCGCGTCCGAGCGCGGCCTTGTCGAGGCGGACGATCCGGCGGCCGTCGCGGCTCGCGACGTAGACGCTGGTCGCGTCGAACGCGATGTCCGTCGGCGTCGGCAGCTCGGCGACGATCTCCTGCGGGCGCGAGCCGTCCTTGGCGACGCGCACGAGCGCCGGCCGTGCGCCCCACGTGCGCGTGTAGACGTGGTCGCCGTCGAGCTCCACGTCATCGCTGTTGACGAGGCCGCGCGCGAGCTCGGTGATCGCGCCGGTCGCGACGTCGATCCGGCGCAGCGTCTGATCGCCCTCGCACGTGGCGAAGACGTGCGCCGGGTCGGCGGCGATCGCGGTCGGCTTGGCGAGGCCGCGCGCGACCACGCGCGACTTGCCGGTCGCCGTCTCGATCGCCACGAGGACGCCGGTCGCGTAGCTCGCGGCGTACAGCGTGTCGCCGTGGAGCGCGAGCACCGCGCGCGGCAGCTCGGCGAGCTTCGTGGCCGCGCCGCCCGCGACCGGCACGCGCATGATCTCGGGTCGCTTGAACAGCGTCAGGTAGATGAACGACGCGTCGGCGGCCGCCGCGATCGGGTACTCGAGGAGCCCGCGGATCTTCGCGAGCGTCACTGGGCCTCCGGGGGCCCCGGGGGCCCCGGGGGCGCCGGGGACGCCGGGGACGCCGACGCGCAAGAGATCGCCGCGCGACGTCGCGAGCACCTGCCGGCCCGCGGTGAACAGCTGGAACGCGAAGCCCGGCCGCTTCTGATCGCTCAGCTGGCGGGGCGCGCCGCTGCCGTCCGCCGGCATCGACCAGATGCCGCCGGCCATGTCGGTAAAGAGCAGCGTGCCGTCCAGGGCGACGAGGCTCGTCGGCGCCTCGCCCGTCGGCAGATCGGCGCGCGCGGGCCGCGCGGGCGCCTCGTCGGCCGGCGGCGGCTCGGTCCGCGGCGGCTCGGTCCGCGGCGGTGACGCGGGCGCGCTGCACCCGAGCGCGAGCGCGCTGCACCCGAGCGCCAGCGCGAACGCGCTGCACCCGAGCGCTCGCACGCTGCACCCGAGCGCTCGCGCTTGGCGTACCACGCCCGCATTGTACCTCCGGCGCGCGCGTGCGAGCCTGCCGCCGATGCCACCGCGAGGCCCGCGATGATCCCGGAGGGCGCCGAACGGATCGTGCTGCCCTCGCCGCGCGGCGACTTCCACGCGCTGGCGTGGGGCGCCGCGGACGCGCCGCCGCTCCTCTGGCTGCACGGCTTCCCCGATCACCCGCCGACCGCCACGCCGTTCCTCGCGCGGCTCGCGCGCACGCGGCGCGTGATCGCGCCGTGGCTGCGCGGCTACGCGCCGTCGCCACTGGAAGGGCCTTACGATCTCGAGACGCTCGCCGCCGACGCGATCGCGCTCCTCGCGCAGATCGCGGGCGCGGGCCGGCCTGTCGATCTGATCGGCCACGATTGGGGCGGCGCGATCACCTACCGGGTGTGCGTCCTCGCCCCGGCCGCGGTGCGGCGCGCGGTCACGCTGGCGATCCCGCACCCGCGGACGTTCCTGCGCGCCGTGGGGCGGCCGGCGCAGCTCCGCCGCAGCTGGTACATGCTGCTGTTCCAGCTGCCGGGGGCCGAGCGGATCGTGCGCGCCCGTGACCTCGCGCTGATCGATCGGCTGTGGCGCGCGTGGTCGCCGCGGCTCTCCCTCGCGCCAGCTGCGCGCGCCGAGCTGCACGCGTGCCTCGCGGCGAGCCTGCCCGCGCCGCTCGAGTACTACCGCGCGATGGTCCGACCTCTCGCCGGCTTCCGCGCGCGCGTGGCGGCGCTGGAGCCGCCGATCGCGGCGCCGCTGCTCCAGCTGCACGGCGCACAGGACGGCTGCGTGCTGCCGCCGCGCGATGATGACGGTCGGTACTTCGTTCACCGCGAGCGTGAGATCGTCCCCGACACCGGACACTTCCTCCATCTCGAAGCGCCCGCCGCGATCGCCGCCCGCGTGGCGGCGTGGCTGGCGTAGTTTGTCGTAGCATTCCCTCGGGATGGTTCTTCGGCGCCCCGAAGGCGCGGCGTTGCTCGTGGCAGGGTTCGGCGTGGCGTGTACACCCGCACCGGACGCGCCGGCGGTGCACACGCTCGGCCAGATCGGCGAGGCGCTGCTCGCGACCGGCGCCGCGTGGCAGATCCGCCGGCTCACCGCCGCCCCCGGCGACCGCTACGCCGCCGACCGCGCCACGCTCAAGCAGCACCTCGACGAGCTGGCCGCCGAGCCGGTGCGGGCCGCGATCGTCGTCTTGCTCGGCCAGATCGTCCTGGCCGCCGGCGCGCCGGCGCTCGTCACCGGCGCGCGCGCCCGCGAGTACCCCGAGGACGCGACGCTGCCGCTCGCCTGGATCCGCGAGCGGCTGCTCGCGGCGAAGGCCGAGCAGGTCGTCGTCGTGGTGTCCGCGCGCGGCGAGGGGAACGCCGAGGAGTGCGCCGAGGAGTGCGCCCGGGGCTGGCTCAGCGCGCTCGCCACGCACCGGCCGCAGCACGTGATCGCGGCCGACGCGGGCGATCCCACGAGCGATCTCCTGATCGACGCGCTGCTCACCGGCCTGTGCGGCGACGCGCTCGATCCGCGGACCGGCACCGTCACGATGGCGAGCCTCTCCGAGCACCTCGCGCGCCGGGTGCCGGGCGCCGCCCTCCAGGCGTCGGAGGCGTCGGAGACGCTCGCGCAGCCGCCGTCGCTCGCCGGCTTCTGGGACGTGCGCCGCTCGCAGCTCGCGCACCGCGCGCCGCGCCCGCGCGATCTGCGCGATCCCGGCGACCCCGGCGAGCCGGAGGACCTGACCGGCACCGTGCTCCCCGGGCAGTTCCGCATCGACGGCGTCCTCGCGCGCGGCAGGTTCGGCACCGTCTACCGCGCGCGGCAGCTCGCGGTCGAGCGCGATGTCGCGGTCAAGGTGCTGAATCCCGACATCGATCCGTCGTCGGACGACGGCCGCCTGTTCGTGCAGGAGATCCGCAACGTCGGCTGGATCGATCACGCGAACGTCGTGCGCATCCACCAGGCCGACATCACGCACGACGGCCGGCTGTTCTTCGCGATGGAGCTGCTCGACGGGCAGGACCTGCAGGCGCTCGGCGGCGGCGGCGCCATGCCGCCCGAGCGCGCCGTCGAGCTCGTGCGCCAGCTGCTCGCCGGCCTCGGCGCCGCGCACGCCGCCGGCCTCGTCCACGCCGACGTGAAGCCGGCGAACGCGATCGTCGTCGCGCGCGCGCGGAGCTCGCGGCCGATGGCCGCCGCGCGCGTGTCCGAACGGCTCGCCGTGCCCGAGCTCACCGAAGAGGAGGGCGGCGGCGGCGAGCCCGGAGAGCGGCTCGTCCTCGTCGATTTCGGCCTCGCGCGCCTGCGCGCGCCGGATCGGCCCGCGCAGTCCGCTGGCGGCACGCCCGCGTACATGGCGCCCGAGCAGCTCCACGAGGGCCGCGTCGACGCGCGCTCGGATCTCTACTCCGCGGCGCTCGTGCTCGTGTTCCTGCTCACCGGGTGGCGGCGCACGAGCGCGAGCACGCTCACGCCGCCGCTCGACGGCGTGGCCGATCCCGCGCTGCGCGTCGTGCTCGCCCGCGCGCTCGCTCCCGATCCGGCGCAGCGCTACCAGACGGCGCGCGCGCTCGCCGCGGCGCTGACCGGGCGCACCGCGGGGCCCACCGCGCAGAGCTCGGGGCCGCTGCCGATCGTGCCGTTCCGCCACCTCGCGCCGTTCACCGAGGTCGATCGCGGCCGGCTCCACGGCCGGCGGGACGATCTGGCGCTCCTCACCGAGCACGTGCTGTTCCGGCGCTGCATCGTCTACACCGCGCCGTCGGGCACCGGCAAGACGTCGATGCTGCGCGCCGGGCTCCTGCCGCGCCTCGAGGCGCTCGGCGTCGCGGCGATCTACCTGCGCTGCCGCGCCCGCGCAGGGACCACGATCTCCGCTGCGATCGCGTCCGCGATCGCGCCCGGCAGCGCGTCCGTCGCCGAGGCGATCGCCAGCTGGCGCGGGCAGCACGATCGCAAGCTCGTGCTCGTGCTCGATCAGCTCGAGGCGGCGCTCGGCGAGCCCGCGCTCCTGCCGGCGGTGCTCGCGTTCGATCAGTGGCCCGCCGGCGCCGACGTGTCCGTCGTGCTCAGCATCCGCGAGGATCACCTCGCGCGCCTCGTCGCGCCGGCGCAGGCGCTCGAGCCCGGCACCGTGATCGTGCGCCTGCCGCCGCTCCCGCTCGCGGGCGCGCGCGAAGCGATCGTCGGGCCGCTCGCCGAGCACCGGCTCGCGATCGAGCCCGAGCTGCTGGACGCCCTGCTCGAGGATCTCCGGCGCGCGGCCGCCGCGCTCGGGCCCGAGCTCGGGTGGGGCGGCGAGCCCGCCGTCTACCCGCCGCACCTCCAGCTCGCGTGCTCGGTCCTCTTCGAGCACCTCGGGGCCGGCGAGGCCACGCTGTCGCTCGCGCACTACCGCCGCCTCGGCGGCTTCGACGCGATCGTCGGCGAGCACCTCGAGCGCGTGCTCGACACCGAGCTCGCCGACGGCCGCGACGTCATCGCGCGCGATCTCTTCCTCGCGCTCGTCACCTCGGCGCACGAGCGCGCGAGCCGCCCCGAGGGCGAGCTCGTCGCGGCGGTGGGCGTCCGGCACGGCGCGGCGCGGGTGACCGCCGTGCTCGAGGTCCTGCGCGCGCGGGGCCTGCTCGTCCGCGTGCGCGGCGCCGACGAGCCCGCCTGGGAGCTCGTCCACGACAGCCTGATCCCGCGCGTCCTCGCCTGGCTCGACGCCCGCGACCTCGCGCGCCGCCACGCGATCGAGCTCGTGCGCCACCACCTGCGGCGCTCGCGGCCCGGCGCGCCGAGCCTGCTCGATCGCGCCGAGCTCCGCGAGCTGCGCGCGCACGCCGACGCGATCGCCGAGCTCGACGCGGAGTGGCGCCAGCGCGGCACGGGCGGCACGGGCGACGCGTGGACCCCGGGCCGCCTCGTCGCGCGGTCGCGCCAGGTGCTGCGCCGGCGGGCGCTCGCGCTGACGGTGCTCGTCGCGGCCGCGCTCTCCGTCGGTGCCTGGGGGCTGTACCGGGGCTACGCCCAGGGCCGGCTCGCCGGGGATCAGGCGCCCGCGTCGGGCGCCGGGGGCAACCGGCCCACGAGCGCGGCGAGCGCCGCTGGATCGTTGACCGAGTAGACCACGCCGGGCCGGTGCTCGCCGTCGGGGTAGGCGCGCACCAGCGCGGCTCCCGGCAGCACCTCGAGGAGGTGGTACCAGCCCGGCCGCGCCGCCGGCAGCACGAGCTCCCACGAAGGCGGCGCGGGGGGGCCCGGCGGCACCGCGCCCGCGGCGCGGCGCACGAGCACGAGGAGGTCCCGCGCCGCGCGCCCGCTCGCGAGCCGCCGCGGCCAGGGCCACCGGTGCGCGCCGAGCTGCGACGCGGGCAGCGCGTCGATGTCGAGGAGCCGCGGCGCGCGCGGCGCCGGATCCGCGCCGGCGCCGACGCCGACGCCGAGGTCGAGCGGTGGCAGGGCGGCGGGCGCGGCCGCCGGGCCCGCGCTCCACGCGAGCTCGGCCGACGACACCAGGAGGTGGTGCGCGTCGTCGCGCAGGCCGCGCGCGTCGTAGTGCGCGGCGACGAGCGGCTCGCTCGTGCCGAGGACCTCGAGCTCGAGGATCTCGGACAGCTTGCAGATCGCGGCGCGCCCCTGCCGGGTCCGCGCCGTCTCGCAGCCGAGCAGCCGGACGGCGCGCACGCCGAGCCGCGGCAGCACCGCGAGGTCGGCGAGCTCGCGGAAGAACGCCCGGACCGCGGGCCGGGACACGTCGATCACCCAGCGGCCGAGCGCGAGCAGCGCGAGCTCCGGCGTGGCGGGCCCGATCAGATCGAGCGTCTTCGGCGCTGGCGGCAGGCGCGCGTCGCGCAGCTGGCCGAGCAGCTGGCCGAAGAGCTCTTCGAGCTCGTCGCGCCCGTCCACGAGCGCCTTGTGCTCGATACGCGCCCCGATGCGCAAAAGCTCGGGGCCGGCGTCGCGCGCGATCACCGAGAGGTGGGGTTGTGCCAGAAGCGATGAGACATTCATGAGCGGCCACGGTCCTTTCCATCGTCACGCCGGAGCTCGAAGTCGTTGATGAGGTTGTAGAGATGGGAGCGCGCGAGATCGAGCTCGCGCGCGGTCTCGCGGACGTTCCAGTCGTTCTGCTCGAGCGCCTCGAGCACGAAGCGGCGCTGGAACTGCCGGGTCGCCTGCTGGAGCGTCTGTGGCTCGGGGCCCGGCGGGCTGCCGGGGAACACGTGGTGCTCGTGCAGGGTCGGCGACTTGGCGCCGCGCGCGCGGATCACCGCGGCGTGGATCGCGTTCGAGAGCTGCCGCGTGTGCCCGGGCCACGAGGCGTCGCGGCACGCCGCGAGCGTGCGGCGCGAGACGGCGATCGGCGGGAACTTGTACCGGCGGCACGCCTCCGCGGCGAAGTGCTCGACGAGCTCGGGGATGTCATCGCGCCGCGCGTCGAGCCCGGGCAGCTCGAGCGGCACGACGTGGATGCGGTAATAGAGATCCTCGCGGAACTGGCGCGCGGCGACGCGCTCCTGGAGGTTGGCGTTCGTCGCGCAGATGACCCGCACGTCGGCGCGTCCATCGGCGCGCCCATCGGCGCGTATCGTTGCCGCCCCGCCGAGCGCGTGGGACTCGCGCGTCTCGAGGAGCTGGAGCAGCTGGGCCTGCGAGGCCGCCGAGAGCGCGGCGACGTCGTCGAAGAACAGGGTGCCGCCGTCGGCGGCCGCGAGCTTGCCGCCGGCCCGGCGCGCCGCCGCCGCCGGGTGTACGCCGCGCCCTTCGTCGAACGGCTCGTCCTCGATCAGCGGCTCGGGGAGCGTGGCGCAGTTGATCTCGACGAACGGGCCGCGCGCGCGGGGGCTGTTGTTGTGGAGCGTGCGCGCGAGCATCGACTTGCCGGTCCCCGAGGGACCGGTGATCAGGACGTCGACGTCCAGGGCCGCCACGTCCGACGCCGCTTGCAGGAGCTGCGCCAGCGCCTTCGAGCGCCCGACGATCTCGGGGCAGTGCAGCCGCTGGCGGATCTCGCGCGTATGGTCGATGCGCTCGGCGGCGTCCCGGTGCACGAGGCGATCGGCCAGCGGCGCGAGCTGGCGCGCGAACAGCTCGGCGCGCTCGCGGTCCGTGGCCGTGAACGTCCCGGGCTCGGTCCGGCCCTGCAGGTAGATGACGCCGATCGGCGGCGCCTTGCCGACCGGCGCGCAGAGCACCGCCTGGATCGCGTGCTGCCGGACGCTGCCCAGATCCGCGAACCGGTCATCCTCCGTCGCCGACGGCGTCTCGATCGTGCGGCCCTCGCTGAGGGCGCGCGCGATGATCCCGCGCGAGATCGAGGCGCGGATCGACGCGACGTCGCGATCGCTGAGCCCGTTGGCCCGCCAGTACCGCGGCTGGGTCGCGTCGTCGTCGTAGAGCTCGAGATAGACCATCGATGCCTCGGCGACCTCGACGATCAGCGCGAGTGCTTGATCGAGCAGTGGCTCAATCTCTTGCTCGCTCCCCAGATCGAGCAGTCGACGATAAAAGTCACGTTCACTCGCGAGCCGCTCTTCCTTCGGCGGTCCAGCGGACGACATCTTGGGGCGCAGTATGGCCGCATCCTGTGTGGAAATCGATGGTTGGCTGACTCTGCACCCGACAAGCGCCGAAAATAAACTACCCCTGTGGATGTGTCCTGTAGAGAGGACACCCGAGAATGCGAAGTCCACTAAAATGGACACTGCATTCTCATCCTACATGAGGATCGAATGTCACGAGATCAAGCGGGATGACACTCGGACCTCGTCGAGAGGCGCTGCAAATTGCGGCGCTTGTCTCGGTTACAAGCGGCGCAACGCAATCGATCCTCGCTACGTCATTCTCTCATGCTCAATCCTCAGGGAGGAAGCGCGAGAGATCGCCCATTTCATTGCGAGAAACGATATCTGCAGAAGGGTAAATCAAGGCTGTATCAAGGTTGGTAGAGCTGGTGTTCATTACCACCTGTCAAGCGACTGCTGGTAGGAGGCTCCAGCCGCGCCACCCTCCATGGGTACCCGGGGGGTACCGGGGGTGGCGCGGCTGGAGCTTCACGATCGCGGCGCGATGCGGTGCTCACGGAGGTGAGGCGATCGCGCGCACGTGACCCGGGCATGTGCAGAGTCAGGACTTCGGAATCTGCTTCGCCCGGATATGCGGAGTCCCGCAGCGCTCGCACGCGGCATCGTGCAGAGTGTGCCGAGCGTGCACGGCCGGCGCGTCGTCCGCGTCGTCCGCGTCGTCCGCGTCGTCCGCGTCCCCCGCGTCCGGCGGCCGCCAGCGCGTCCACTTCCGCGAGGTCTGCGCGACGCGCAGGAGCGCGCGATCGACCATCTCCTTCGCGCTCGCGCGCGCCTCCTCGATGCCTGCGCCCAGGTCCTCGATCTGGAGCGCGAGCATCGCCTCGAGGTCGTACAGCCGCGGCAGATCGATCAGCTCGACGACGCGCGTGAAGATCACGTCGTCGAGCAGCTGCGCGGCCCGTGCCGGCGCGAGCAGCGGCGTGCTGCCGGGGCGGCTCACGACGCAGCCCCCCGCGGCCAGCCCGCGCGGGGCTTGCCGCTGCCGCTGCCGCTGCTGCTGCCGCTGCCGCCGCCGCCGCTGCCGCCGGTGCCGACGGCGAGCGAGGCCAGCCCGCAGAACGGGCAGCCCTCGTGCGGCGCCTCGGGCGCCTCGACGAGCTGGCCGCCCGGCCCGCGCGTGCCCAGCTTCATCGAGCGCAGCGGATCGTGCGCGACGCGCTCGAGCGCGCGGGCGAGCATCGCGTTCGCGATGTCGAGCACCTGATCGTCGGTGAACGGCCTGATCTCCTCGAGCTCGGCCCACAGCATCTGCTCGAGCTCGAACAGCGCGTCGAGATCGATCACGCGCAGGAGGTGGCGATAGAACGCCCACTCGAGCGCGCCGAGCTCGCGATCGAACGCGAACATCGGCCGCGCGGGCTCGGCGAACGGCCCGGCGAACGGCCCGGCGAACAGTCCGGCGGTGCCCGGATCGGTGCCCGGATCGATGCCCGGGTCGATGCCCGGGTCGATGCCCGGGTCGATGCCCGGGTCAATGATCGGGCGGCCGAGGAAGCACGGGATGCGCGGCGCGGTCCGCCGGGTCACGACACGACTCCGTTCGTCGCCGACGCCGTCGCTCCGCCGGCCGCCGCGTGGCGCGCCTGCTTGATCAGCGCGTCGCGCAGCTGCTCGGCGAGCTTGGGGTGCTCGTCGAAGTGAGCGAGCGCCTTGTCGCGGCCCTGCGCGATCTTGGTGCCCTCGTACGAGTACCAGGTACCGCTCTTCTCGACGAGCCCGAGCCGCTCGGCCGTGTCGACCAGCTCGGCGAGCTTGTTGACGCCGGTGCCGTACAGGATCTCGAAGTCGGCCTCGCGGAACGGCGGGGCGAGCTTGTTCTTGACGACCTTGACCTTGATCTCGCTGCCGATCGTCTCGTCGCCGCGCTTGATCGGCTTCTTGCGCCGGATGTCGAGCCGCACCGAGCTGTAGAACTTGAGCGCGTTACCGCCCGTCGTCGTCTCGGGGTTGCCGTAGACGACGCCGATCTTGGACCTGAGCTGGTTGATGAAGATGACCACGGTGCGCGTCCGCGAGATCGCGGCGGTGAGCTTGCGCAGCGCCTGGCTCATGAGGCGCGCCTGCAGACCCATGTGCGTGTCGCCCATCTCGCCCTCGAGCTCGGCGCGCGGCGTGAGCGCGGCCACCGAGTCGATGACGATCAGATCGATCGCGCTCGTGCGCACGAGCGTGTCGGCGATCTCCAGCGCCTGCTCGCCGCAGTCCGGCTGGCTCACGAGCAGGTCCTCGAGCTCGACGCCGAGCCGGCGCGCGTACGCCGTGTCGAGCGCGTGCTCCGCGTCGATGAACGCGCACACGCCGCCCGCCCGCTGCGCCTCGGCGATCGCGTGCAGGGTCAACGTCGTCTTGCCCGACGACTCCGGCCCATAGATCTCGATGATCCGGCCGCGCGGCAGCCCGCCGCAGCCGAGCGCGACGTCGAGCGCGAGCGAGCCCGTCGGGATCACGTCGACCGGCTGCACCTCGCTGCCGTCGAGCCGCATGATCGAGCCCGTCCCGAACTGCTTGTGGATGGCGCGGATCGCCTCGCTGATGCTCTTGTTCTTCTTTTCCTGATTGGACATTGGAAACCTCCGCGCAGAGGCATAACCACGTCCCGTGCCGTCCTAAGTTACTGACATCACGTCTGCTTTTGTCCGGAGTGTCCGCCTGGCGGACATTGTCCGGCCGGATTTCGGACGCGCCCTCGCGCGGCGCTTGCAGGAGGGGGGAAATCCCAAGCTCGCGCGGGGCTCAGGGCGCCGTCTTGAACGTGCGCGTGAAGATGCTGGCGACGTACTGCGGGTACGTGTGGATCGAGAAGTCGGCGCGCGCGGCGCTCGGGCGGCCGCGGTAGGCGCGGAGCTCGAAGACGTACTCGGTGCCCGGGCGCAAGAGGGACGGATCGATCGACAGCTTGCGCTCGGTCGACGTGTAGATCCGCTCGGCGGTGAGCGCGCTGCCGGCGATCGAGTAGAGCGTGACGTCGAAGGAGTCGGTGACGAGGGTCGAGCCGCTCTCGATGCCGAAGCTCAGCTCGAGCGGCTCGGCGCCGAGCGCGAGCGGCTCGGCCTCCTGCGTGAGATCGTCGAGGTCCGCGAGCTGGCTGCCGGCGCGGCTCAGCACGACCTTGCGCGGCGCGGCGACCGTGAAGTCGGTGAAGAAGTTGTAGTCGCTCGAGGTCACGACGGCCGCGAAGCCGGACGTCAGCGTGAGCGCGCCGCGCACGCGCTGGTTGGCGGCCTCGACGTGGACGACGCGGAAGAAGCGCTCGGTGAGCTCCGGCGAGTCGGCGAAGCTCTCGGTCTGGAACAGCTGCATCGGGGCGAACGTGCAGTTCGCGAACGCGATCATCGGCGGGCCCGGCAGGAAGAAGTCGAGGACCGGGGTGGGCGCCGGCCGGGTGAAGCCGGAGATCCCGAGCGACGGCGCGTAGCCGTACTCCATGCGCAAGAGGTCGGCGGGCGCGGCGCGGTCGCCGAGCAGCGCCTGGAGCCGCGCGCCGACGGGCGAGCCGGCGAACGTCAGGCGCACCTGCTTGTCGGCCGAGAAGTAGGTCGGCTGCGGGCTGGGCGCCGTGAGCTGGCCCGCCACCAGGTCGGGCACGCCGAACACCGCGACGCCGGAGGTGACGCGGCAGCCGTTCAGGTTCTTGTAGTCAGCGAGGACGCCGTGATCACCCCGGGCCGGCTCGGGCGCGCCGAGCAGGCCGCTCTGCGAGACGGCGTTGGCGCCGAAGTCGTAGTTGAACGTCGCGCCGGGGGAGGTCCCGGAGAACGCGCTCTCGGTCCAGAGGCCGGTCGTGAACACGCGCGGCTGCGTGTGCGACAGCGGCGAGCCCAGCGGCGTGATCGCGTAGCCGCTGCCGGCCGGCACGGGCAGGCGCTCGGCGCGGCCGACCAGCGGCTCGACGAGCAGGGGGAGCTGATCCTCGGCCGGCGGCGACCACTGCACCTCGCGCGGGACGCCGCCCGCGAGCGTGTAGGCCAGCCGCCAGCGCTGGCCGACGAAGGTGGTCGAGTACGAGATCGTCCCGCCGTCGTCCGGGCGGTAGACGTCCTCCGCGAGCGGCTCGCCGACGAGGCCGAGCTGGATCACGGGCGGCGGCTGGAGCACCCGGTACTCGAGGGTCGGGTCGGCGTAGCCCTCGTCGGTGGTCCTGGCGATCTGCAGCTGCAGCCGGATCCGCGTCTTCTTGTCCGGCTGGTCCGCGAGGTCCACCTGGTCGAGGCCCCAGATCTGGTTGCAGCCCGCGGCTGCGACCAGACCTAGCGCCACGTGCCGGGGCAACCGCATGAGGCAGAGAGCGTTGCACGCCCTCCTCCGGTGGTTCAACTCTGACGGGAGCGCGGGGTTGTGACACATTCCGCACCACGTCGATGACCAAGCCACCGCCCTCCCCTGATGCAGCAGGTCACGTCGCCAACCCGCGGCACTACCGCTACTACGACTTCTGCATGGTCGGCTTCGTGACCGTGCTCCTGTGCTCGAACCTGATCGGGCCGGGGAAGACCAGCATCCTCGCCGGCATCCCGTTCAGCGCGGGCAACCTGTTCTTCCCGATCAGCTACATCTTCGGAGACGTCCTGACCGAGGTGTACGGCTTCGCGCGCGCCCGCAAGGTCATCTGGGCGGGCTTCGGCGCGATGCTGTTCGCGACGGTGATGGGCCAGTTCATCATCCACGCCCCGCTCGACCCGAGCGAGCCGTACAACGCGATCATCCAGCCGGCGCTCGAGGTGGTGTTCGGGAACACCTGGCGGATCATGCTCGCGTCGCTCGTCGCGTTCTGGGTCGGCGACTTCGTGAACAGCTACGTCCTGGCGCGGATGAAGGTGTGGACGCGCGGCCGCCACCTCTGGACGCGCACGATCGGCTCGACGTTCGTCGGCCAGCTCGTCGACACCGCGGTCTTCTATCCGATCGCGTTCGCCGGCCTCTGGAAGACGGACACGCTCGTGTGGCTGGCGGCGGCCAGCTGGGCGTTCAAGGTCGGCGTCGAGGTGGTGTGCACGCCGGTCACGTACCTGGTGGTCGGATGGCTCAAGCGCGTCGAGCGGGAGGACTACTTGGACGAGCACACGAGCTTCACGCCGTTCTCGCTCAAAGATTGACGCGGGGCTGACGCGGGGATCGGCGCGAGGATCGGCGCGGGCCGCTACGGCGGCGGCGGCGAGCGCCACTCGGCGGCCAGGGCGCAGCCGGACAGGCCGACGCGGCGGGCCTCCGCCTCGAGCGCCTCCGCCTTCGGCTCGCCGGCCAGCGGCTGGATCCGCACGAGGAACTGGCGCGACTCGGGGGTGGTCAGGTTCGCGGCGAGCCAGTTCGCGATCGGCAGGACGCGCTCGCCGGCGGGGACGCTCTCGGCGCCCGAGCGCGCCACGACGTCGCACAGCTTCTGGATGTCGGCGGCGTACGCGCTACCGGCGGGCGCGGGCGCGGCGGATGGCGGCGCGGGCGCGGCGGCGGGCGCGGGCGCGGCGGGCGCAGCGGGCGCGGGCGCGGCGGGCGCAGCGGGCGCGCCGGCGGGATCGCCCGCGCTCGGCTTCGAGCTGGCGCCCTGGCATCCGAGGCCGGGCGCGGCAGCCAGCACGGCGGCGAGGAGGAACGTCTTCATCGGCGGACACTCTGCACCCCCGGAATCGATGCGTCCATGCCTTCCGGGCCCGAGCCAGTTATGGCTAGATCCCCACCATGGCATATGTCGTGGCTGACCCGTGCGTGAAGTGCAAGTACACCGACTGCGTCGCGGTGTGCCCGGTCGACTGCTTCTACGAGGGCAAGAACTCCCTCGCCATCCACCCTGATGAGTGCATCGACTGCGGCGCGTGCGAGCCGGAGTGCCCGACGACGGCGATCTTCGAAGAAGCCGAGCTACCCGCCAAGTGGGCCCTGTACAAGGACCTCAACGCCGTGGTGAGCGGCGCGAAGAAGGCCAGCGAGATCACCACGGACGGCTGGCCGGAGCACCTCCAGCAGGGGATCGCCACGGCCGAGAAGTGGGCGAACCTCACCGAGCAGAAGAAGAAGCTGGAGGGCGCCGACGAGGCCGCCAAGGAAGAGAACAAGATCGGCGCCCTCTCGCTCGAGTCCGGCTCCGGCAACGAGTAGCCCCCGGCCGCGCGCCGCGGCTACGGCTTCGGATCGCCGTGCACCACGAGCACCGAGCACGGCGAGTGCCGGATCGTGCTCTCGGCGACCGAGCCGAGCAGGAGCCGGCGCACGCCGCGGCGGCCGTGCGCACCGACGGCGATCAGATCGTTGCTGCCGCGCTCGGCCGCTTGCGTGATCACCTGCGCGGGCGCCCCCTGCTCGAGCGCGACGTGGAGCGGGTGGCCGAGGCCCTGGTGATCGGTGACCAGCTTGTCGGCGAGCGAGCGCGCCGACGCGAGGACCGCGTCGCGCACCGTCGACCACGGGAACCGCGCCTGGCCGAGCAGCGTCGCGCCCCATGACCCGGTCGGTAGCTGCCAGGCGTGGACCAGATCGAACGGCGCGCCGGGCTCGGCGAGCAGCGCCGCGTGCTCGAGCACCTTGGCGGACACCGGCGAGAAGTCGGTGGCGACGAGCGGGCGCCCGAAGCGCGCCGCCGCCACCGGGCCGCGGCACACGAGGACATCGCACGTGGCGTGGCGGATCGTCGACGACGCGACGCTGCCGAGCAGCATCCGCGCGATCCCGGTGTGGCCCTGCGAGCCGATCGCGATCAGCTCGGCCTGGCGCTCGGCGGCGGCCTGGGCGAGCACCTCCTCGGGCGGGCCGTTCCGGCTGATCAGCTGGGCGGCGACGCCGCGCGCCTCGACGTGTGCCATCCGGTCCGCGAGCTCGCGGGCATCGCGGGCGCGCACCAGCGCCGAGACCTCGCCGAGCTGCTCCTGCATCACGTGATCGATCTCGGCGGGCGGCGCGTCCTCGGCCTGCGCGTGCACGAGCACGACCGTCGCCCCGTGCGGCGCGGCGATCGCGATGGCGCGCTCGAGCGCGACATCGGATCCCGGGGACAGATCGCAACCGACGAGGATGGTCGTGAGCGCCATCCCCAGAGACGCTACTACAGGCGTGCCTCGTACGACAGCCAGAGTTGCAGCTCGGGGTTCGGGGTGCGCTCGAGCGTGGCCGCGCGCCGGTCGCGCCACAGCTTGACGTCGGCGCGCGCCCGCAGGACGTCGCCGCCGATCCCGAGCGACACGTCGAGGAGCGCCGCCAGCGAGCGCTCGAGGTAATCGTCGCGATCGCTGTTCACGGCCTGATGCAGGTAGCGCACCCGGCCGCGCACGCGCAGCCCCGGATCGGGCCGCCACAGCGCGATCAGCCAGCCGGCGACGTCCTGCCGGAGCTTGCCGGCGAACGGAGACATGGGATCGAGGCCATCGTCGACGAAGTGGTGCTCGCCGAGCGCGGTGACGGCGAGCGCGCGGGAGACGGCCGCGTGCGCGCGCGCGATCGTCGTGAGCTGGCGGCCGCTGCACGCGATCGGCGCGCCGCCCGCGTCGGCCGCGGGGGCCGCGAAGCACGGAGCCGGGCCGGACGCGCGCAGGTCGCCGTCCTGGTAGCGCAGCCACAGGCCGAGCCGGAGCGCGCCGGCCGCGCGGGCGTCGGCGCGCAGGTAGCTGTCGAGCTTGGGCTGCGCGCGGCCGAGCGGGCTGTCGGTCCCGAGGCTCGAGAGCGGGGCCCACACATCGGCGAGCGCGCGCAAGGTCAGCCGCGCGCCGGTCCGGGCGTAGCGCAGCCGCGCGCCCACCTCGTCGCGCGCGCGCTGGCCCTCGAGCTCGTCGGGCTGCGAGATCGGCCGCGCGTACGGGTTCGCGTGATCGATGCTGTAGTAGCGGAGCGTGGCCTCGAGCTCCTGCGCGGCTCCCGTGACGGTGGCGCGCACGATCGCGGCGGGGCCGCCGCCGCCCTCCTGCGGGCCGGTGCCGTCGGGCAGCCGATCGACGCTGAGCGCGGCCTCGCCGGCGAGATCGAGCGCGCCCGCGCCGAACGCGAAGCTGGCGCCGGCCGCGCCGTACCGCCGCCCCGTCGGCAGGCGCGAGTGCTCCTGCGTGTCGAGCTCGAGGTTGTCGACCTGGCCCGCGAGGAGCGCGCCGTACGCGGTGAGGCCGATCGCGTTGCGCCGATCGGCGAAGTAGGTGAGGTGGACGCCGGCGAGCCACTCCGCGAACATGTCGGGCAAGACCTGGGACGCAAAGCGCGAGGTCGGCGTGAGGATCGGGCCGTCGGGGCGGACGAATACGGGCGGCGGGTCGCATGCCGGATCGCCGTCCGCGTGCGGATCGGGGCACCGCCCGCGGTCGACGAGCTCGTCCTGGTGGACGGAGCGCCGCGCCGACGACGCCCACGCGTACGCCTGGATCCAGCCGGCGCCGAGCGGGCGCCGCTTCCAGCCGCCGGCCGCGCCGAACAGGGCCTCGCGGTAGCGGAAGTCGGGCGTGACGTGGCGCCCGCCGGCCGCGCCGTCGCACGGCGACGCGGCGAGCTCGCCGGCGGCCTCGCGGCACGCGGGCTCGAGGTCCGGCGCGTAGACGAGCTCGTCGTCGGAGTAGAGCCCGTTCGGCGCTCCGTGCTGCGTGTTGTCGAACACGAGCCGCTGGCCGAAGCCGGCGCGGAAGCTGCCCGCGATCGCGGCTGTGTCCGCGTCCTCGTACCTCAGGTAGAGCTTCGGCAGCGCCGCGCCGTAGGTGGGCCGATCGGCGATCAGCGCGCCGCGGTTCGGCTCGAAGATCGGCGGGCTGATCGCGAGGCGCGTGAAGACGCCCGCGAAGCCGAACGTGACGTCGTCGCTCGTGGCGAGCCGGCCGCGCAGGAGGAGCGGCGGCAGGAGCTGATCGCGGATCGCCAGCCGCGCCGCGCCGCGCACCCAGCCGGTGACGCCGTGCTCGTCCGGGTCGCGCCCGACGAGGAACGGCCGGAGCGCGCGCAGCTGCGCCTGCGTGAGCGCGCCCGCGGCGACGAGCGCGGCCGGATCGCGGATCCGGCCGCCGTGCTGGTCGCGGTAGGCGAGGATCCGATCGACGTCGTCGTAGGTCAGGTTCGGCAGCGAGTAGAGCTGCGCGCGGTCGGCCCGCGAGAGATCGACGCCGACCTCGAGCAGCGCGAGCAGCTCGGTGTACGTGTCCTGCGTGAGGTCGCCGGCCGCGAGCAGATCCTCGAGATCGGCCTGGTCTTCGACCTCGATGAATGCCTCGTACGGCGTGGCCGCGGCGCGGCCGGCCACGGCCGCCAAGGCGGCCAAGGCGGCGAGACAGGCGGCGAGACAGGCGGCGAAGAAGGAGTGGGTCGCCGCGCGCACCGCATCGAGGCTAACACGGCGGCTCGCGCGGCCGGGGCGTGGCTAGTTGCACGGCGTGGGGTCGCAGGCGCCCCACAGGCCGCGCCGCGCCGCGCGGGCGGCGTCCTGCCGCGCGGCGAACTCGGCGGCGCGGTCGTCGCCGTTCGGCGGGACGTGCAGCACGCAGGCGTAGCCGCGCTCGATCATGAGCGAGTTGACCTCCTGGCCGGCGACGGTGACGTAGGCGAGCGTGCGCCCGAACCGGTCCTGGCACTCGACGTCGTGGCGCAGCGCCACGGTCTTGCCGAGGACGAGATCGGTGTTGAACGTGACGGCGTTCGCGCTGAAGCACTCGCCTCCGTCGGACGTCTCCGGCGCGTCGATCATGAGGTAGCGGACGAGCTCGCCACTCGCGAGCTCGATCGTGTCGCCGTCGACGATCCGCGCGACCACCGCCTCCGTCGGGCCGCACTGCGCGTCGCCGCCGCAAGCAGCGCCTGCGGCGAGCAGCGCGCCCGCGGCGAGCCTCGCGCCCGCGGCGAGCACAGCGCCCGCGGCCGTCACGGGCACACGTTGGCCGCCTTCGGCGTGCCGAGGTTGTCGGCGCTGCCGTACTTCTGCGTCGGCAGCGCGTTGCAGAAGGCGTCCGGGTTGTCGTTCGCCGTGGTCGTGATCATCCCCGGCGGGAGCTGCCGCGACGCGCCGTCCTGGGCCCCGCTCGTCCACGTGACCGCGTCGAGGACGGTCGCGCCGTCGAGCACCTTGATGCTGCCGTTGCTCTGCGCGAGCGCGAACGAGAACGTCGCGTCGACGGGCGGCAGCATGCCGTTCGCCGTCGGATCGGTGCCGTGCGCGAGCAGCGCGAAGCCGCCGGGCGGGACGCTCTTGCAGTCGGCGGCGCTCACGACGTTCCCCGGCGCGGTGTTGCCCTGCACCGTGAGGCCGTTCAGGTCGAACGCCGCGGTGCCGGTGTTCGCGAGCTCGAACCACTCCTGGGCGGCGTCGGTGCCGGTGCCCGCGGGGTTCGCGAGCAGCTCGGTGATCACGAGCTTGCCCGGCTGCGGCTTCACGATCGCGCGCGGCACGCCGCCCGCGAGGCACTGGCCGGCCGGCGGCTGCAGCGGGCACTGCGCGTTCTGCGCGCCGGGCGTGCCGAAGTCCGTGCCGGTGCCGGACGTGTTATAGGCGGTCGCGCCGTCGCAGAAGTTGGCGGCCTCGTCGTTCGCGGTGACGTTCGTGAAGTCCGGATCGAGGCTGAGCGAGCGCCCGCTCCGCGAGCTCGTCCACGACACGGCGTCGACGACGGTCGCGCCGTTCAGGATCCGCACGTCGCCGGGCGACGTCGCGCTGCCCGAGACGAGCGAGAACCGGAACACACCGTAGGGGACGAGCCCGCCGTTCACCAGCGGATCGGTGTTGCGCACGAACACGACGTGCATGCCGGCGATGACGCGCAGGCAGTCCGCCTGCTCGATCAGATCCGGCTTCGCCGTGTCGCCCGCGCGATCGAGGCCGACGCCGTTCAGGTCGAGGTCCGTGAGGACGCGGGCCTCGAACCACTCGCCGTCGGTGTCGCCCACCGACGCCGGGCCCGGCATGACCTCGGTGATCACGAGGTCGCCGGGCGCCGGGCCCACGGTGTCGCGCAGCGCGCCGCCGTCGCTGCACTTGCCGGCGATCACCGGCGCGCAGTCGTTGTCCTGTCCGGGGGTGCCGAAGTTCCCGGGCTCGAACTCGGTGGCGGCCGCCTCGCACCAGTTCTCGAGCCCGTCGTTCACCGTGTAGTCGGGCGCCTGCGCGGCGGTGAGCTGGCGCGAGCGGCCGGCGCGGACGTCGCTGTAGATCGCGGTGTCGATCGAGACGCCGTCACACCGGAGCTCGAGCTTGCCGCTCCCGGAGTTGAGCAGGTCGCCGAGGTCGTCGCGGTAGCCGTAGTCGGTGTACGGCGGGAGCAGGTCCTGCGCCGAGTTGCCCATCGTGAAGAACTGGCCCGGGGCGATCGTGACGACGTCGATGACGTGCGACTGCTCGCGCGAGCCATCGGCGCGGCTGTGGAGCACCGTCAGCCCGCGCAGCTCGAGCGGGCGGCCCGACGCGTTGTAGATCTCGATCCACTCCTTGCCGTCGTCGATGCCGGTGCCGCCGCCCGGCGCCTGGTAGTCGGTGAAGACCTCGGTGATGACGAGGTCGCCCGCGACCAGGTCCTCCACGCAGTCGCCCTCGTGATCCGCCGGCCCGCACGCGGCGGCGGCGCTGCAGGCGACCAGCGCGGCGGCGATCCGGGCGACACGCATGAGCGAACGATCGCACGGCGCCGCGGCGAATGGGACCCCCCGGCGGTGCGTGGCCTCGGTCACGGGAGGGCGAGGTGCGTTCAGGGCGGCGGGGCCGCCTCGGGATCGGCGTCGCGCGACGCGCGGGGCGGCGTCAGCCCCGGCACCGGCGACAGCCGGATCTGGCTCGCCTGCTCGACGACGAGCTGGAGCTGCCGCTCGCCCGTGCGCTCACGCTCGTGGAGCGCCGGCGCGCCGGTCACCACGACGTACTCGCCGCGCCACGCCGAGACGCCGGACCGCGCGAGCAGCTTCCGATCCGGGAAGACGAGCGGGAACACCCCGTCCCCGGCGAACGCCAGCTCGGCGCGCGCCGGGCCGCCGGATGGGCGCACGAGCTCGTCGATCGTGCCGAGGACGTGGACCGGCTTGCCCGCGTGATCCGCGAGCCGCGCCCGCGCGTCGTCGTGCGTGACGTCGATGTAGCTCGGTTTGCCCTCGGCCTCCCGGCGGAACTCGTCGACGAAGTCGCCGCGCGCGCCCCACCACGCCTCGCGCTCGGCGTAGTCCGGGTACGCCTTGGCGCCCGGCTCCCAGATCCCGCGCCGCGCCGCCTTCGCCTCGGCGAGGGCGGCGGTGAATTCGCGGTGGAACCGGCGCGAGCTGCCGTACTTGCGGAAGTACGGCGACATCCCGGCGCGCACCAGCTCGACGTTGTAGTTGATCCAGCGGCCGTCCTTCTCGGCGAGCACGTACGCGAGGTAGCGATCGAAGCGATCGCGGATCTCGGCCGGGTGATCGCGCTCGACGCGCACGCGGCCGACGCCCTCGAACCACCGCACGCCCCACGCCTTCGCGGCCTCGCCCAGCGGCGAGCCGAACTTGACCGGACGCTTGCCGCGGCCCCGCTTCGCCTGCAGGTAGCCCTGCCAGTCGGCCGCCGCGGCGCGCCGATCGGCCTCCTGCTTGAACGTCTCCTCCGCGTCGATGCCGACGAGGCGCAGCGACGCGTCGAGCCCGTCGACCCGCACCGTGTCGCCGTCGACGACCCGCGCGAAGCGAAACTCGCCGAGCGAGAGGCCCGGCGCGTCCGCCTTCTGGGCCTCCGCGCCGCTCGGGCCGCGCTCGCCGCGCTCGCCGCGCCCGCCGCGCCCGCCGCGCTCGCCGGCGGGGGCCGGCGCGCTGCCTCCGTCTCCCGGCCGCGGGCGCGGCGCCTTGTGGCGCGACGCTGGCGGCTCGCGGCGCTCGCCAGCGGTGCCGCCGCCCGTCGGCGCGGCGCACGGGCCGCGGGCCGCCGCCAGCCCGGCGATCACCGCGAGCACGAGCCCGACGACCGTCGCGGGGCCGCGGCGGGAGCCCTTGCGGCGCGTCACGGGCACGCCACGTTCGGGCTCTTCGGCGTGCCGGGGAACGTGGCGCCCACCTGCCGCCCGTCCGTGCACCACGACGCCGGCAGGTCGTTGCGGTTCGCGTCGGGCACGCCGCCGAGCGAGAACGTGCCCCGCACCGGCAGCGAGTCGTAGACGGCGCGATCGAGGCGGGTGCCGCACGCCTCGACGTCGACGGCGGCCGCGCCCAGCCACTCGCCGGCGTGGTCGCCCGCGAAGCCGTAGTCGACGTGCGAGGGCAGCTCGTCGTCGTCGAACAGGCCGAGCACGGTGTAGCTCGCGGGCGCGGCCGGAAGCGAGCGCCGCACGAGGACCGAGATCTCGGAGCTGCCGTCCTTGCGGCGGAACCGGACCTTGATCCCGGCCAGATCGACGGCGACGCCGCTCGCGTTGAACAGCTCGATCCACGCGCCCAGCGGGTCCTCGGGCGTCTGCGGGCCGCGCACCTCCGTCACGACGAGGTGGCCCGGCTCGAGCGGCGGGCAGACCCGCTCCGCCGGCACGCGCGCGCACGCCGCGGGCGCGAGCAGCGCGAAGAGGCCGGCCGTGCGCACGGCGTCAGCGTAGCCCATCGCTGTAGCCCATCGCGCGATCAGTGCCCGTGGCCCTCGTGCCCGGGCGCCTTGCCCGCGGACATGTCCGTCGGCGGCGGCGTCACGCCCTCGGCCGCGACCACCGGGTAGCCGCGCTGGTGCCACACGTTGATGCCCTCGTCGAGGACGAACGCGCGGGCGTTGCCCTGCGCCTTGAGCTTGTCGACGATGTCGCCCGAGAGGTGGTGCGGGCACGCGCAGTACGCGACCACCCACGCGTCCTTCGGGATCTCCGGGAGGCGCTTGGGGTCGTGGTGCGGGATCGAGACCGCGCCCTGGATGTGCACCCGCCGCCACTCCGGCGCCGGGCGCGCGTCGATGATGATCATCTTCTTGCCCGCCTTGAGCGCCGCGGCGACGGTTTCGGCCGGGACGAACCGGTCGTCGCGCGCCTTCCAGCTCGGGGGCGCGCCCTTGGGGTTCACGAACAGCGGCTCCTTGCCCGTCGGCTCCGGCAGCATCGACACCGTCGGGGCGCCTGCGCCGAGCTCGCGGACGTAGGCGACCAGATCGTTGACCTGATCGTCGGTCAAGACCGTGCCGAACGCGAGCATCCGCGTCTTGGGCCGGCCCTGGACGATCGCGTGCTTGATGAACGCGTCGGACGCGGCGCCCAGGAATTGAGCGTTCGCGAGGTGCGGCCCCTCGCCGCGGGTCTTCGCGTCGCCGTGGCAGGACTTGCAGTACTGCGCGTAGAGATCGCTGGCGCGGCTCGCGGTGCCCCGGGGCACCGGCGGCAGCGCGCGGGCCTTGGGGCCCTTCTCGCGGATCCACGCGACGATCCCCGTCACCGCCGCGTCATCGAGCGGGCCGCCGAGCGCCTTGCCGTACGCGGCCATCGACGAGCCCGGCCGGCCGAAGATGATCGAGCGGCGGAGGAACTCGTCCGTCGCGCTCTCGAGGAACGTCGGGTTCACGAGCGACGGCGCGTGATCCGCGCGGTAGCCGGTCCCGTCGTCGGCGTGGCAGACGGCGCACATCCGCGTGTACGCGGCCTGGGCGGCCGCCAGATCGGGCGCGGCCGCTGGCGGTTGCTGTCCCGGCGCCTGCGGCGATCCCGGCGGGGACGGCGCCTCCTTCTTGGCGGGGTTGGCCGAGCCGGAGTTGCAGGCGGCCTGGATCAGAAGACCCAGAAACAGAGCCAGGGCGGGGCGAAGCACCCCCTCGCTATACCATCTCGCGCCCGGATCGATGAATCCGCGGGATCAGCGCCGCGGATCAGCGCCAAGGATCAGCGCCAAGGATCAGCGCCAAGGATCAGCGCCGGTGATCGCGGATGACCGGGCCGTTGTCGCGGCGGTCCTCGCGGCGCTCCTCGCGGCGGTGCTCGCGGTGATCGCGCACCGCGGGCGCGGGCGCGGCGCCGCGGTTCCACCGGCCCTCGACCCAGACGTGACGGTTGCCGCGGCGCTCCCAGCGGCCCTGCGTCCAGACCTCGCCCGACCGCATGCGCTCGTAGTGGCCGTCGTGCCAGTGCCAGTTCCCGCCGCGGCGCAGCCAGCGGCCCTCGATCCAGATGAAGCCCGGCCGCGTATCGACGACTACCACGCGAGGCGGAGGCGGCTCCTCTTCGACCTCGACGACGGCGACCGGGCCGCTCACGTACGCGCTGCCCGATCCGCGGACGACGCACGCAGGGAGCAGCAGGGCCGCCAGCAGCAAGCTACCGAGAGTGTTCTTCAGCATTCCGTGTTCTCCTGTAGGGTCCTAGCGCCTGAGCAAATGCGAGACCCACGCGAGGCCCGTGAAGTTACGGCCTACTCCGCGCGATCGTGAATTGCCAGCCGCGTGGATTTCACACCACAACCACATCTAGGGATGACACATTGGAGGCGGTTCTGTGACATAGACTCCGATGTGAGCTTTTCAGCGTATCTCGCAGCTCACGATCGCGTAGTATCGGCACCGATGCGCGGAGGGCTCATCACTGCAGGCTTGGGCTTGCTCGCGTGCGGACTGTTCGCCGCCGGCTGTGGCGTCCGACTGGACGGCGGCGGCGGTCAGCTCACGCCCGACGGCAGCACGCCCGGCACGGACAGCGGGATCACCCCCTCGGTCGACGCGCCGCCGATGCTCGGCCCGTGGGGCGCGCCCGCGGCCGTCCTCGGCGCCAGCACTACCGTCGGTATCGAGGACGACGCCACGCTGTCGTCCTCGACCAACGAGATGATCTTCGCGATCACCGACACGGCCAGTAGCACCAAGGATCTCTGGTACATGTCGCGCCCGTCCCCGACCGGGGCGTGGAGCACGCCGCTGAAGCTGGCGTTCAACGTGACCGGCGTCTCCGACGAGACGCCGCGCTTCTCGCCCGACAACCTGACCCTGTACTTCGCGTCGGCGCGCACCGGCGGCCCCGGGCTCCTCGACATCTACAAGGTGACGCGCGCGGCGGTCGGCTCGACGTCGTGGGGCACGCCCAGCCTCGTCACCGGCGTGAGCACGGCCAACAACGACAAGTGGTTCGTGCCGTGCGCCGCGGACAACACGTACATGGTGAGCGTGAACAACGACATCGGCCAGGGCACGTTCGGCAGCCAGCCCACCGTCTGCGCCGAGCTCAGCTCGACGGCGGCCGAGACCGGACCGTTCCTGTCGCCGGACTGCAAGACGATCTACTTCGCGTCGGTCAAGAGCGGCACGAACAAGATCTACCGCGCGACGCGCCCCTCGCTCAGCGCGCCGTTCTCTGCGCCCGAGCTCGTCACCGACTTCGACTCGCTCGGCGGCGCCCAGGAGGATCCCTGGATGTCGACCGATCTGAAGACGTTCGTGCTCGTCTCGGACAAGAACGGGTCCAAGGACGTCTACATCAGCACGCGCTGATCCAGCGCCGCCCTAGCTGTACTTCGCGGCGAGCGCGTCCTCGGCGAGCTCGTCGAACGTCATCGCCTGGGTGCGGGCCAGCTCCTCGCGCGTGAACAGGATGCGCGCGGCGCGGTCCTCGGCGCCGAGCGCGCGGAGCAGCACCGGGCCGAGGACGCGGCGCACGAGCGGGTGGTCGTAGGCCGTCTGCATCCCGATGATGAGCCGCGAGAACGGCGTCCGCGCGACCGTCGGCTTGCGCAGCACGAGCTGGATCCGCTTGAACGCCTCCTGGACCCGGCGCCCGCTCGGATCGGTGCGGTCCATCGGCCCGAGGAACACCTCCTGGAGGAACGGCTTGGCGTGCCACATCATCGCGGCGATCATGCGTGTGGCGCGCGCGATCTCGAGCGGGCTCATCCGCCGACGCGCCCGGATCTGCGCGAGGTGCTCGTCGGAGCAGTACAGCTCCGTCATGTGGAAGTCGATCGCGATGTGGCGCGACTCGTCACGGTTGATGAGGTGCATCGCGCGGTGGCTCATCTCGTCGGCGACGTAGTCGTCGATCGAGCGGAGCAGGGCGACGTCGAGGATCAGCTCGCCGGCCGTGATGTAGGCGTTCGCGATCTCGGGCGAGGCCTCCCGCACGACCGCGAAGAAGTGCGGCCGGAAGCGCGTCAGCGCCGGGCTCTCCTCGTACGCGCGGTAGCGGTGGACGTCGTAGTGGCGGGCGAGGCGCGCGGCGACGGCGGAGTGGCGCTCCTCGTCGGCCACGAACGTCGCGAAGATCGCCTCGAGCGTCGGATCGTCCGTCTTCTGGCGCTGCACCTCGAACAGCGCGCCGGCCAGCCGCTCGATGCCGGCCATGTCGATGAACGCCTGGCAGATCGCCTCTTCCTTGTCGCGCGGCATCGCCGGCGGCGGGATGGACCAGTCCAGGTCGTCGATCGACCACTGATCGCGGACGCACTTGTCGAGCATGCGCGCCAGATCCATGCCCGGAGCGTAGCGCAGACGTCGCGGCGGCGGCGGACCTTGGGCATAATGCGCCGGTGCAGCGTCTGGCGTGGCTGGCCATGATGGCGATCGGCGGGGCGATCGGCGGGGCCGCCTGTGGCGGCACCGAGGACCGCGGTGGCAGCGACACGCTCGCGAAGATCCGCGCGCGCGGCGAGATCCTGTGGGGCGCCGATCTGCAGGGCGGCGAGCCGTTCGTGTACCCCGATCCGGAGAACCCGCAGCGGCTGATCGGGTTCGACGTCGACATCATGGACGCCGTCGCGCGCCGGCTCGGCGTCAAGGCGCGGATGGTCCAGTGCGCGTGGTCGAACCTGGTGCCGTCGCTCGAGCGCGGCGACTTCGACGTGGTGATCAACGGCCTCGAGGCCACCGACGAGCGCAAGCGCCGGATCCTGCTCTCCGACCCGTACTACGTCTACGCCGAGACGCTGACCATCCGCGCCGGCGCCTCGTACCGCTCGGTGTTCGATCTCCTCGGCAAGCGCGTCGGCACGCTGAACCAGACGTACGCGCACGACATCCTGCGCCTCCTGCCCATCGAGACCGTGCTCTACGAGGGCACCGAGGAGCCGTACCGCGATCTCGAGCTCGGCCGCACCGACGCGGTCCTGCTCGACAGCATCATCGCGGAGCGGTACGGCTGCATCCCGTCCAAGCCGTCGCTGCAGTGCGTGCCGTACGACATGGCGCGCGGCACGTACGTGATCGGCCTCCGCAAGGAGGATCGCGAGCTCAAGCAGGCGATCGACGGCGCGATCGCGGCGATGCGCAAGGACGGCGAGCTCAAGCGTGTCCTCGAGGGGCTCAAGCTGTGGGACGCCCGCCAGACCGACTTCGTGCCGGCGGAGAGCGCCGTGGCGCGCAAGCGGCACTTCGACTCCCAGATGCTGGCGCAGTTCCTCGCGGCGGCGTGGGTGACGCTGAAGGTGTCGGTGCTGTCGTTCTTGCTCGCCGTGCCGCTCGGCCTCCTGCTCGCCGTGGCGCGCATCTACGGGGCGCTCCCCGTGCGGGCGTTCGCGCGCGGCTACATCGAGGTGTTCCGCGGCACGCCCGTGCTGCTGCAGCTGTTCGTCCTCTACTACGGCCTCGGCGGCTACGTGAACCTCGGGCCGATGACCGCCGCGGTGGTCGGCCTCGGGCTCAACTACGCCGCGTACGAGGCCGAGGTGTACCGCGGCGCGCTGCTCGCGATCCCGCGCGGGCAGTCCGAGGCCGCGCGCGCGCTCGGCCTCTCGCCGTGGCAGACGCTGCGCCACGTGCTGGTACCGCAGGGGTTCCGGATCGCGCTGCCGCCGTCGACGAACGACTTCATCGCGCTGCTCAAGGACTCGTCGCTCGTCAGCACGATCACCGTGATCGAGCTGACGAAGCGGATGTCCGTGGATGCCGTCGACATGGGGAGCTACCTGATCCCGGGCCTCTTGTGCGCGGGGCTCTACCTCCTCTTGAGCCTGCCGCTGGCAGAGCTCGCGCGGCGACTCGAGAGGAGGCTGGCGCGTGATCAGCGTCCGCAAGCTCTCTAAGCGCTTCGGCGATCGGCTCGTGCTCGAGGCGGTGAGCGCCGAGGTCACGCGGGGCGAGACGATCGCGATCGTCGGGCCCTCGGGCGGCGGCAAGACGACGTTCCTGCGCTGCCTCAACTACCTCGAGGGCTTCGACGAGGGCGAGGTGGAGATCGCCGGGTCCACGCTCCGGCCGGGGATGGGCCGGCGCGACGCGCTGGCGCTGCGCGCGCTGCGGACGCGCGTCGGCATGGTGTTCCAGCACTTCAACCTGTTCCCGCACCTGACGGCGCTCGACAACGTCACGCTCGCGCCGCGCGTCGTGCGCGGGACCGGCCGCGTCGGTGCCGAGCTCAAGGGGCGCGACCTGCTCGCGAAGGTCGGGCTCGCCGACCGGGCCGGCGCGTACCCGCACGAGCTGTCGGGCGGCCAGCAGCAGCGCGTCGCGATCGCGCGCGCGCTGGCGCAGCAGCCGGAGGTGCTGCTGTTCGACGAGCCGACGAGCGCGCTCGATCCGGAGATGCGCGAGGAGGTGATGCAGGTGATCCGCGAGCTGGCGCAGGGCGGCATGACGATGCTCGTCGTCACGCACGAGATGCAGCTCGCGCAGGGCGTCGCCTCGCGCGTGTGGGTGATCGATCGCGGCCGGATCGTCGAGGACGGCCCGCCCGCGCAGGTCGTGAACGAGCCCGTGACCGAGGTGGCGCGCGAGCTGTTCCGCCGGCTGCGGGCCTAATCGAACAGCGACTGCTGCGCCGGCGCCGCGGCGGCGAGCGGCGCGATGCAGTCCGGCTCGTCGCGCGCGGCGCTGTTGACGGCCGTCGACACCCGCTCGGCGATCCAGTCGCCGACCGGCGGCGTGCGGAGCAGCGCGTACGCCGCCTCGCCGGGCGTGGCCGGATCGAGCCACGCGGCGTACGCGGCCGGATCGAGCACCAGCGGCATGCGGTCGTGGTACGCGCGGACGAGCTCGTTCGGCGTGCCGGTGATGATCGTGAAGCTGAGCGTCTCGTCGTCGGCAGGCCATGTTCGCGCGTCCTCGCCTGCGGCTCCTCCGGACGCGCGCGAGGCCCCGCGCGGGCGGTGCCACGCCCAGAGGCCCGCGAACGCGATCAGCCGGCGCGACGCCGGGTGCATGTAGATCGGCTGCGGCTTGGCCTTGCTCCCCGCCTTCGCGTCGCGCAGCCACTCGAAGAAGCCGTCGGCCGGCACGAGGCAGCGGCGGCGGTGCAGCGCGTCGCGGAACATCGGCTTGGCGTCGAGCGACTCGACGCGCGCGTTGATCATGAGCGGGGCGGCCTTGCCGCCCGGGCCCGCCCAGTGCGGCACGAGCCCCCAGCGCATGAGCTCGATCTTGCGCGCGGGCGCGGCCGGGGCCGCCGCTGCGGGCGCGCCGGGGCCGCCGCGCGCCGGGGCCGCTGCGACGATCACCGGCGCCGGCTGCGTCGGCGCCACGTTGAACCGCGGCTTCCACCACGCGGACTGCTCCGCGTCGCCGAGCACCGCGCCGAACTCCTCCGCGATCCTGTCCTGCCGGGTCACCGTGTAGCGGCCGCACATGGCGCCTCTACTTTGGCGCAAGATCGGCCGCTCTGTACCGCCGCCGAGCGGCTACGGCAGGCGCAGCACACAGACCTGCAGGTAGCGATCGGCCGGCTGCGCCGCGAGCGTGGGGTACTCCGGGGGCAGGCCGCCCTGCTCGAGGATCACGCCGGCGCGCCCCGCCTCGCGCAGCCCCTTGTGCGCGAGCTTGGCGAGCGACGCCAGGTCGGCCGTGTTGGCGGCGAGCCAGAGCAGGCCGTCTTGCGGGATCACCGCCGCGGCCTTCGCGATCAGCGCCGGGTAGTCGCGCGCGAGCACCCAGCCGCCGCCGCCACTGGCCGGGGACGTGCTCGGCGGATCGATGAGGATCAGGTCGTAGCGCTCCTTGTCCTTGGCCGCGCGCGCGAGGAACCGGGACGCGTCCCCCGTCTCGAACCGCCAGCGCGCGTCGTCGGGGCGCAGGGCCCCGCGCGCGAAGTTGCCGCGCGCCCACGCCTGCACGCCGGCCGACGTGTCGACGGAGACCACGCTCGCCGCGCCGGCGCGCGCGCACACGAGCCCGAGCGAGCCGGTGTACGAAAATAGATTCAAGACGCGCGCGCCCGCCGCGAAGCGAGCCAGGCCCAGGCGGTGCTCGCGCATGTCGGTGAAGAGGCCGTGGTTGAGGCCCGCGAGCGGGTGGACCTCGTACGAGACGCCGCTCTCGGTGACGAGCACGGCGTCGGCGGGGCGCGCGCCGATGACGTCCTGCGGGACTGCCTCCGCCCCGCCGCGCGCGCGCAGCTTGACGACGGCGCCCTCGAGCCGCGCGAAGCCGATGACCGCCTCGGCGAGCTTTGCGCCGAGCGGGCGCAGCGCCTCGGCGTAGGCGTAGACGACGCACGTCTTGCCGAGGACGTCGCACGCGAGGCCCGGCAGGCCGTCGCCGGCGCCGTGGATCAGGCGGTACGCGCGATCCGGGCCGACGAGGCCGAGCCGCGCGCGCAGCGCGAGCGCCCGCTCGACGCGCCACCCGAGCAGCGCGCCGTCGATGGCCGGGAAGCCCTCGGCCGCCGTCGCGAAGACGCGCACCTTGTCGTTGTCCGGATCGACGATCCCGATCCCGACGTCGGCGCCGCGGTCGTCCGAGATCCGGACGTGATCGCCCGCGGCGAGCCCGACCACCGCGGCCGGGGACAGCGCGCCGAGCGCGACGTCGCGGCCGCCGCCAGCGACGAAGCTCGCCGCCCCGACCGGCAGCACCAGCGATTTCATGATTCACCTCGCACGATCCCCACGCTCGCTGCTTCCGCCGGCCGGCGCGGCCCTGGCGGGCTACTCCTCGCGCTTCCGCGGGCGCGCGATCCCGTACTCGTCGAGCCGGTTGATCAGCGTGCGCCGCGAGATGCCGAGCATCTCGGCCGCGCGCGTCTGGTTGCCGGCGCACTTGTCGAGCGCCTCCATGATGCGCTGCTTCTCGAGCTCGGCGACGGTGGCGCGGACCTGGCTCGGCATGTCGGCGGCCGACGGCGCGGTGACGCCCATCGGCGGCGGGACCGTCTGCGCCGAGCGGGAGCGCGGGGCCACCGGACGCTTCATCGGATCGTCGACCGTCGTCAGGTGGTGGCGCTCGATCACCGAGCCGGTCGCGAGCAGGACGGCGCGCTCGCACGCGTTGCGCAGCTCGCGGATGTTGCCCGGCCAGTCGTGCTTGGTGAGCCACTGCCGCGCGTCCTCGGTGAGCACGAACGAGCGGCCGAGCGGGCCGGCCGCGGACGCGATGAACTGCTCGGCGAGCGGCAAGACCTCGTCCCGGCGCGCGCGCAGCGGCGGGAGCGTGAACGACGCGCCGGCGAGCCGGAAGTAGAGATCGCGCCGGAACCGGCCGGCCTCGACCTCGGCGCCCAGGTCCTTCGCCGTCGACGCGATGTAGCGCACGTCGACCGGGCGCGCGCGCGCCGAGCCGGTGCGGCGCACGGCGGAGTCCTCGATCACGCGCAGGAGCTTCTGCTGCAGCCCGGGCGGGAGCTGCTCGACGTCGCCGAGGAACGCCGTGCCGCCGTCGGCGAGCTCGAGGAGGCCCGGCTTGTTCTGCTGCTCGATGCCGAACAGCTCGGCCTCGAGGAGCGGCTCGCTGATCGCGCTGCAGTTGAAGCGCACGAACGGCGCGCCGCGCCGCGGCGACATCTCGTGGATGCGCTCGGCGAACCGCTCCTTGCCGGCGCCGAGCTCGCCGAAGACGATCACGCTGAGCTTACCGACCGCGATCCGCGCGGCCGACTGCTCGAGCGCCGCGAGCTGGCTCGCCTGCGGCGTGACCTCGCGGCGCGAGCCGGCGCGCGTCTGCACCATCAGCGTCACCGTCCCGACGAGGAACGGCACGCCAATCGTGAGCCGCACGCGCCGCCCCGCCGGCTGGCGCGCGCCCTCGACGATCGTGCCGTTCGAGCTGCCGGCGTCCTCGATCTCGACGTCCGGGCCGATCAGGAGGTTCGCGTGGTGCCGCGACACCGAGCCCGAGTCGATGACGACGTCGCACCGGCTCGCGCGCCCGATCGTGAGCGTGCCGGTGCTCGGCAGCGGGATCACCTGCAGCGCCGCGCCGTCGATGACGAGCAGGACGCGGTCTCCGAACGGGACCTGGCGATCGATCCGCTCGGTCGTCGCGCCCGGTTCATCGTCGAACACGCGGCTAGGGTACGCGCAACGCCCCGCGGGGGGCAAGGCCACGCCCGGGCACGCCCGGACCACGCTAGGCCCGCTTCGGCTCGCTGCGGCGCTGGAGCTGCTGGGCCTTCAGCACGATGTGCGACGTCATGTTCACGATGTCCTCGACGGACGCGTCGTTCTGCATCGCCGCGACGGGCTTGGCGAGCCCGAGCAGGATCGGGCCCACCGCCGACGCGCCGCCCAGCGCCTTGGCGACCTGGTACGCCGCGTTGCCCGCCGCCAGCGAGCTGAACACCAGCGTGTTCGCCGAGCGCTGCAGGCGCGAGAAGCCGTACACCGCGTTGCGCTTGTCCGGATCGAGCGCGATCTCCGGCTGCATCTCGCCGTCGATCTCGAGCTCGGGCCGCCGCAGGCGGGCGATGTCGAGCGCGCGCTGGATGCGCGTGACGTCCGGGTGCCGGACCGCGCCGAAGTTCGAGTACGAGATCATCGCGACGCGCGGCTGCACGCCGAAGCCCTGCACCGCGTCCGCCATCTGGACCGTGATGTCGGCGAGCGTCTCGGCGTCGGGCTCGATGTTGAACACGGTGTCGCCGAAGAACTTCACCGTGTTCTGGAGCACCATCATGTACATGCCGACGGCGACCTTCGCGCCCGGCGACAGGCCGAAGATCTCGAGCGGCGGCCGCACGGTGTCGGGGTAGTTCAGCCGCAGGCCGGTCACCATGCCGTCGGCGTCGCCGCGCTCGACCATGAGCGCGGCGTAGTAGTCGCTCTTCGTGATCTGCGCCTGCGCCGCCTCGCGCGTCATGCCCTTGCGCTGGCGCAGCTCGTACAGCCGCTCGGCGTAGCGCGCGACCTGCTCGGTGCGCGGATCGATGATCTCGACGCGGCTCGTCAGATCGAGCGACATCTCGAGGCACAGCTTCTCGATCTCCTGCGCCCGCCCGAGGAGCACCGGCCGCGCGATCTCCTCGTCGACGATCTGCTGGACCGCGCGGAGAAGCCGCGGGCTCGCCGCGTGCGGGAACACGATCCGCCGCGGATCGCGCTGCGCCTCCTTCGTGATCGTCCGCATGATCGAGTACGCGGCGTTCGAGCCCTTCGACATGAGCCGCTCGCGGTACTCGTCGATGTCGAACTTGATGCGCGCGACGCCGGACTCCATCGCCGCCTGCGCGACCGCGGGCGCGACCCACCACAGGACGCGCGGATCGAACGGCTTGGGGATGAAGTAGTCCGGCCCCATCTTCAGCGACTTGCCGCCGTACGCCATGATCACCGAGTCGGGCACCGGCTCGCGGGTCAGCTCGGCGAGCGCGCGCGCCGCGGCGAGCTTCATCGCCTCGGAGATCGTGGTCGCGCGGCAGTCGAGCGCGCCGCGGAAGATGTACGGAAAGCCCAGGACGTTGTTGACCTGGTTCGGGAAGTCCGAGCGCCCGGTGGCGACGATCGCGTCGGGGCGCGCCGCGATCGCGTCGGGGTAGGGGATCTCGGGATCGGGGTTCGCGAGCGCGAACACGATCGGATCCTTGGCCATCGTCCGCAGCATGTCGGACGTGACGACGTTGGCGACCGAGACGCCCATGAACATGTCGGCGCCGCGCATCGCGTCGGCGAGCGTGCGCCGCCCGTCGTCGGGGACCGCGAACTTGCGCTTCTGCTTGGTCAGGTCCGTGCGGCCCTGGTGGACCACGCCCTTGGAGTCGACGAGGACCACGTTCTCGCGCGTCATGCCGAGGCTGATGAAGAACTCGACGCACGCGATCGCCGCGGCGCCGGCCCCCGACACGACCAGCTTGATCGCGGCGAGCTGCTTCTGCGCGAGCTGCGCGGCGTTGAGGAGCCCGGCGCCCGAGATGATCGCGGTGCCGTGCTGGTCGTCGTGGAACACCGGGATGCGCATCCGCTCGCGCAGCTTCTCCTCGATCTCGAAGCACTCCGGCGCCGAGACGTCCTCGAGGTTGATCCCGCCGAACGTCGGCTCGAGCGCCGCGACGATGTCGACGAACTTGTCGACGTTCTTCTCGGCGATCTCGAGATCGAACACGTCGATGTCGGCGAACTTCTTGAACAGGCAGGCCTTGCCCTCCATCACCGGCTTGCCCGCCGCCGGCCCGATGTCGCCGAGGCCGAGCACCGCCGTGCCGTTCGAGATCACCGCGACGAGGTTCGCGCGCGCGGTGTACTCCCACGACATGTCCTCGTCCTTGGCGATCTCGAGGCACGGCTCGGCGACGCCGGGCGTGTAGGCGAGCGACAGATCGATCTGGCTCACCAGCGGCTTGGTGGGGACGACCTCGAGCTTCCCCTTGCGGCCTCTGCGATGGTACTCGAGCGCGTCTTCCTTTCGCCCCATGGGGCAGACGGTAGACCTACCGCCCGCCGCAGGCAAACTCGTGGCGACGGCCCGGCCGCCGCGCCTACGAGCGGAGCGCGCTGCCGTACCCGGCCGTGCGGAGGGCGGCCTGGAACTCGCGCAGCGTGTCGCTGTCGACCCGCTCGGTGCGCTCGGCGAACGCGGCGAGCAGCTCGAGATCGATCTCGGGCAAGAGCCGGCTTCGGGCCGCGGGCTGGTACTCGCCGGCCTCCAGCACGAACGCGCGGAGCTCGCCGCGCTGCCAGATCCAGACCTCCGGCACGCCGAACGCCCGGTACACGCCGAGCTTCTGCGTCCCGCCGCTCGTCCAGACGACCTCGAGGACCAGATCCGGGCGGCCGTCGCGCGGCGCGCCGAGGACGTAGCACTCGTCGGCCTCGAAGCCGGCGTCCGCGTGCACCGCCTGGTACGTCGTCTGGCCGTAGCCGCAGAACCGGACGCCCAGCTCGAGCATGTACAGCTCGATCAGACGTGCGAGGACAAACCGGATGCGCTCGTGTTGTTTCGAGATCGACATCAGCTCCACCGCTCCATCGAGATAGGTCATTCGAGGGCGGCGCTTCTCCCCACGCAGCGCGAGCAGCGTCTCGTAGCCGGCCCAGCCGATCCCGTCGAAGACGACGTGTTGATCGGCGGCGGGCACGCTCTCGGTCAGCAGCACGGGCGTGGAGGTCTTTTCAAATGACATCGCCACCATAATACCTCCCGACACTGCACTCGAAATGCCATGCAGATCCCGGCCGTAACTCGGCGAGATCTCGCGCCCGCGCACCGGATTTGTCCGCCGGCTGGACAGCTGTCCGGATCTCGGCCGGACGAGCGCGCTTCAGGAGCGGTCCTCGGAGCTCAGCCGTCGACCACGATCGAGACCTCGAGCCGCGCGGCGAGCGCGAGCATCCGCAGGAACGCGGCGAGCTGCTCGATCGCGGTGTCCGGGTGCGGGGGGACGTCGGCCGCCTCGAGCGCGCGCGCGCGGCCGGCGCGATCCTTCAGATCCTGGAGGCTGATGTCGTGCGGGACGACCCCGCAGAACAGCGCCAGCATGAGGCTGTGGGTCGGCGCGAGGTCGCCGACCAGGAACATCATCTGGAACAGCTGATCGGACGACACCTCGAGCGCGCCGCCCTCGGCCGCCCAGCGCACGCCGTACGGCGCGCGGCTCTCGAAGAACGTCGTCCCGTGCGCGCGCAGCCGGCCGACCGGCGCGCCGTCCCAGCCGAACTCGTCGAGGCCCCGCTTGAGCAGCGTCCCGGCGGTGCAGTCGAGCTTCCGGGGCAGGCGCGCCATCAGCCACTCCTCGACGTGCTCGGCGATCGGGTACCGGATGCGGCGGTGGCAGGCAAACTCCCGGTCGAGCCCGGCGGGGCAGGTCGCGCAGTGGCCGGCGACTGCGTCCAGCGGCGCGGCCTCGTCGAAGAGGTCCTGGAGCCGGACGCCGCGGGCCGAGTCGCCGTCGGGCTTGCGCAGCGTGAGCTGGACCTCGATCTCGCCGGGCGGCCGCTGGTCGCCTTCCTCCCGCGCGCTCGCGAGCGCCGTCCGCGCGAGGATCCGGGTGCGGTGCAGGCCCATCAAGCGATCGATGCCAAGTTGTCGCTGGGGCTCGCACCCCATCGCGAGCACGTAGTCGATCGCCATGCGGCATCGTAACCCAGCCGCGTCGCACCTTGTTTCTGCGCGCCCGGGCGGGTAGAACCCCTTCCACACGCACCCGTAGCTCAGCTGGATAGAGCGTTGGCCTCCGGAGCCAAAGGTCACAGGTTCGAATCTTGTCGGGTGCACTGAAGGATCAGGATCTGTGCCGAAGACGTTGGGCGAGATCGCGATCGAAGCCGGGCTGGTGAACAAGGCGGGCGCTGCGCGGGCCGGCAAGATGGCGGAGGAGCGGCGGCAGCCGCTCGTCGTCGTGCTCGTGCGCGAGTCCGGCGTCGACGAGCTCGCGCTGGTCGGCGCGCTCCGCAAGCAGACGCGCGTGCCGCTGCTCGATCCGGCCGATCTACAGGTCGATCCGGAGGCGCTGCGCCAGGTCCCGCGCGATGTCTGCGCGCGGCTGCGCGTCCTGCCGCTGGGCCTCGGGAACGACGGCCAGACGAATGTCCTGCGCCTCGCGATGGCCGATCCCACCGACACCTCGGCCGTCGCGGAGATCGAGCAGCTGACCCGGGCCGAGATCGATGTCTCGGCGCTGCCGCTGTCTGCGATCGAGGAGCTGGTCGAGCGGTGCTACCGGCAGATCAACACCGCCGTCGTCAACCGGCTCGGCACGGGCGGCCAGTCGATGTTCGTCACATCGAAGGGCAAGCTCTCGGGGGCGACGGAGGCCGTGGAGCAGGAGATCTCGGTGACGGCCCAGATCCCGGTGGCCTCGCTGCGGCCGGAGCTCGATGACACCGAGACCCGCCTGAACGCGCTGATCGCGCTCCT